>Ga0307515_10004720_pt1 | contig 27922 bp, 30 predicted proteins | sample 17_EM_MG_FD_194513 | JGI IMG/M metagenome (GOLD analysis project Ga0307515, IMG submission 194513) | Populus trichocarpa ectomycorrhiza microbial communities from riparian zone in the Pacific Northwest, United States - 17_EM | ecosystem: Host-associated > Plants > Roots > Unclassified | place... | reverse complement strand
CCCCCCCCCCCCCCGAATAGGGTGGCGTACTCGGCGTTGAGTGGTTGCTTGCCAGTAGGAATTCCTCTAGAGTGAGCGGGCAAGCGCGTGGGTGAAATTTTGATTTGAATTCTAGACGAAAGGACTAGTTCGTACGACTGCATTAACTGGCATCCCCTACTTGAATATGTATATCAAACTTTACTTTCATTCTGCTTTCCCCCTAACGAGCACGTCGATGTTTCCTATTTCTTTCTAGAGTACACTCGTTTCAGTACCTAAACTGGTGAAAGTCAGTTGGAAAGTTCCAAGTGCATACACATCCGTGAAATTTCGAGATTTCTAATATGATCTTAGGATTTTTGAAGTATCATCGGGGCCATAAAATGCAACTACACCCCAAATGCTGAGTAAAGTGTACCTCTGATAGGTCTTAACCGCTTTGAACTCGCGGCGGGACACTCGAGAAAAGCTTGGCAATTCCTTTATTCACGTTCTCGAACAATGGGTGAGGGTTCAGGATCCCTCAAATTATATCAAGAGTCCTATGCATCCATTTTCCTATTCTCCTACAGGATTCAATAGCACATTTCTGGTTTCAGGTAGTTGGGCTGTCAGACTAGTTGACTTTACTCGTGAAAAGAACAACTCAGCTTTAGGATATCATAACAAATGCTTTGTTTTTCCTATGCAAGAGTAAGAAGATAGGCCCTTCTCTATAAATCACGCCACACTCCTCGACTTAATGATGCTAATATGCTCGTGTTGAAGTGAGCTTTTGGAGACACGGAGTTTTACAACATTTCCATGTCCTCCTACTATCACCGATGGATTACCTCTCCTGCTTCATCGATGAGGCTATCTCCCGTCTTCATTGGTCCCTCACCAACACCAGTTAATATCACTCGACTTACACCCTCCTTTAGCGCCGTAGCCACCGGAGCAGCATGATCTTCGACCTTCGCCATGGCCTCATCGTTAACAGGAACAGCGGCACCCCTGTTTCCACCCCAACCTTCCTTTGCCCCCAGCATAGCCTTGAAGAGGCCCGCCACCGCCTTCTCGTTCTCTTCAAGGTAGTAGATGACAGCGTTTGGGCCGGCGTCAAATGTGTATGCGGCGATCGTCTTTCCCGCTGCGGCGTTTATTCCCTCCACGATTCTAATTGCTGCCCTCGAGACATCGTTCAAATAAAAAATCGGTGGTTCTGTGTCCAAACATGTGGCATGGAACCCGTTGCTATCCCTCATTGTTACCTTACCAAACATCTCGAAATCCTTTGCTGCAATTGCCTCCTCCATCTCTTTCATCCGCTTCGGCACGACCTCGTTGGCTCGCGCCGGGAATAAAGCAGAGGTCGCAACGGTCGTCTGCATGCCTGTCGTGCTGCTCACGCCTTTTTTTGCTGCACTGACAACGAGAATCAGAGCGCGCATGTTTGGCCAGTGGGATGCCGGCGCGACCTCATATGCCACGCTATCTGAGCCGTCGGCCGCGCTGCCCATTTCCCAGCCCACGTAGCCGCCGAATAAGCTGCGGCACGCTGATCCAGAACCCTGGCGTGCAATACGAGAGAGCTCTGTGGGAGAGGAAGGAAGTTGGTAGAGATCTGCGATTGCGCGGACGAGCGCCGCAAACCCAGCCGCACTGCTCGCGAGGCCGGCGGCTGTGGGGAAGTTGTTCTCGCTGGCAATCTTTAAGGGGTAGGTAGATAGAGGCGGAGTGGAAGGGTTTTCGGCTTCGAGTTTCTTGCGAAGGGCACGAAGCTCACGGAAACAGGCTTGGGTGCGAGCGCCTGAGACATCTTGAGGAGAGCCATTGAGGAGGAGAGAATCTTCAGATGTAAATTTAGGACTGCAGGAGGCAGTGGTGTGGGTGCGGAGGTCAGATTGTGAGAGGGTGACAGAGAGAGAGGAATTGGTGGGGAGATTGAGTTTAGGGTCGCGTTTCCCCCAGTATCTACAAGAGAATTAGAATCAGCTCTTCGGGAAGGTATTTGGGGCGTACTTGATAACGGCGATATTCACAGGAGCTGTTGTGCTCGCTCTGTACACTTTATTATCTGCCATTGTTTGATGATAATTGTTTGCTAGAGGATACGGCGGTCGAAAGCGGAGGAGAGGTTAATTTCAATCGGAAGAGCCAAGTATAACGGCAGTCCGACGGAGGTGCGGTCTACCACACTGCTTACGCGAGACGGAGTTCTAAAACAGGGGCTGTACCTAACGGTGCGTGGGCTATTCGAAGGAGTCGTAATGGGGGAAGGCAATTGACAGTTGCATAACGTGATAATGCAGTGTGACGCTGGGGGAGGAGGGAGGGGAGGGGTGGGGTGGGGTGGAAACGGAGCTGAGAATGGCGGAGTGGTGGACCCTGCATGCTCTGTGATGCCTGCTTTCTGTTCGCAAGCCATCCGAGCTTGGCGATGAGCTTAACTTGATTCCGCGAAGCTACCCTGCACAAAACTTCTTTCTATCTCTATACACCCGTCAGTCATGACTAACGAAGCCGAGGCGTCACCTGCAGCCTGCCCTGTAGATCACAAAACTCGCGCAGCATGGCTCGAGCAAGCAAAATCGCGGAAGCCATCTGGAAAACCTCTTGCATCACCCCTCCAGGCCGAAAGCTGCGATTCGTCCCAAATGGATCAGTCCACTCTCCCCCAGCCGACCAACTCATTATCGTCTCTTATGAGGGCTCACCTTAAGGCAGACCGTGAGATCTCTTCTATTCCACGGGCACCTCCGAGAGACTCTTCGAGACCTGCAGGACCAGCGAACAATGAGCAGGAGACGGGGTCGGACAAGAGCAGCGGGAATTGGATATATCCATCTGAGCAAATGTTTTTCAATGCCATGAGGAGGAAGAACTATAGCCCAGATGAAGCAGACATGAGGACAATCGTGCCAATCCACAATGCGGTGAACGAGCAGGCATGGAAGGAAATTAAAGAATGGGAAATGAGAAGGGGAGGCGAATCGTAAGTCGCGCATATAACAGCACATACAACATATCTTTGCCATCTGACGTCTTTAGATGTGGTGGTCCTCGCCTCGAATCATTCAGCGGTCTCTCATCCGCTTTGACTCCTAGGGCGCGACTCAATACCCTTCTGGGATATCAACCGCCTTTTGATAGACATGACTGGGTCGTAGATAGGTGCGGGGTGAAGATCGAGTATGTAATAGATTTCTATGCTGGAAGAGACGAGAAGAAGGCTGGCAAAGAACTTAACTTCTACCTCGATGTAAGGCCGAAGTTAAATAGCTTTGAAGGATGGAAAATGAGGGTGAGCAGGTTAATGGGCTTATGAGATTATGATGTGGGTAACTTTGGTGTAAGCATAGAGCTTTGGTGTTAGGAGCATAGCACTGGCGTTCAAACCAAGACGTAGTAGTGTGCGTGTAAAAATGTACTATATCAGCTGTTATTATAGCTCGGGGCGGGGACCCTGGATTCGATTCGGAAGAATCCTGACAGCAAACGACAGTTTCTATAAATCTTTGAACACTTCGTAGAGCTCGGATACATGCACTACTCTAGATGCAGCCGGGGAAGTTCAAGCCACTTAAACACGGGCCCAGGAGGATGTTTCTCATCGAGTATGCTGTAAAAGACCGGCCTATTTAAAGAACCACTTACTTCCGGCTAAGCATAGCAACTGGTCCTTTCATGCTGGGGGAAACCAAGTATTGTGGTTTAATTATAGAACTGTTGCGGCGCAAGCCTAGGCTTGTGTTGATCGATATTGCAAAGTAAAGGAGAAAGAACGCCGGGATTTTTGCACAGCCGCGGTGGTATTAGAAAGTAACCGCTCATAGAAAACACTCTCCTACGAAGAATCCTCTCCAATAATCCTACATCTGATGACAAGATATAAATGAAACTTATGTACTTCAAACCTTGCCACCCTTACGGGGAGTATCACGCCGTACGCCACCGGCATAGCTAATGCTCAAACCAAACCAACGAACTCCCCAAAATTAGCACGAAGTAAATTTGTGGCCAGATGAAAAAATAGTCAATCCACAACAACTGCCAGGATAATAATAGTAAGTACCACTGCTAGGATAATCAATAGGATGCATGCCTTGCTTCGTGCACTCTTCTGGTATCTGCTAGCTTGAACAAGGTTTTTGTGCGCGCCCTGCGAGGCCTCGTTTGTAACCTCGACGTGTTCCGAAATAAGATCGAGCTGTTCACCTTGTTCGTGCACCATGTGAGCGACATCTCGGAAGAGCTCGTTTAGTTCGCCAACAGATTGTTCGATGTTGCGTATCTCGGATTCCCGCTCGATAATTAGTGATTCCTGAAAGTCAACCTCGTCTTGAGATGCCAGTCGTAGCTGTTCCTGCTCTTGCTGCTGTCCAAACCCGCCGTGCTCTTGAGTTGGCGACCCTGATTGGTCCTGGAGCGCAGCACGAGCTGCGGAGGCGGATGCCCGCTCTTTTTCAATTGCTTGGCGTTGGAGTACCTGAAATTCGGTGAGAGAAGCTTTGAACTCTCGATTGAGCTTTCCTTGAGTGAATTTCTGTGATGGCTGTGCCGGAAGTACCGGTTAGCATTGATAAGCTGTCTGTGGCTATCAGGCCATGTAATGAAATAATCACGACACTTAATTCCAAAGGTACAAGCTCAGGATACGTACCCCTAAGTCATGCCACGTAGAAACCTTCTTAAGGCCCTCTCCAATATCTTTAAAGCTTGCTGAAGTTTCGTCGATCAAGTCCCGCACTCTCTCCCTCACCCGCTCAGTCTCCCGCTTTGTGCCAAGCAGAGCGACTTGGCTTGAGAGTCGCGATATATTAGAGGTCAAGGAAAAGAGTCTGTCGGACAGATCTTGTGTAAAGTGGCGGAATTCGGGGTCGTCGCTGTATTGAGGGTCGTCCTCGCGCCTCCAAGTCGTCGGCTGCGACTCGAGGGCTGATGAATCCTGGAAGGACATGGTTTTACTAAATCTTGAGTGAAATAAAGCTATGTGAACTTGCCGAAGGTCATCGGCATAGGAGGATAGTGGGAGGTTGTTAGTTGGAAAAGATGGCAAGATGCTCTGTGGGAAAGAGGTGCCTACGGCGCTCCTACGCTTATGATGGAAGGGCCGAAGCAGGTGCCGCCCTGTCGCCAAGCTCCCGTCTTGGCGAATGTTTTGTTTGGAGCTCCTCTGAAGAGAGGACAACGCGGGCTGCCAAAACCAACGCTCTCCTTCCTCCTTCACTATTAAACAGTCGCCCACTTTGTCATTCTTTACTAGGCTGATGTGAATTGAGCCGCAAGTTTTCCGCCACAGTGCTCTCCACTCCTAGCAAACAAAGCAATCCTCATCGAAACCATGAGTCCACGAACAACAGCAAGGCCATACCGGGATTTCCTAACCCCAGCACTTCATCGGAGATTCACAAGTGCCTTCACCCTTACAATTTGTCTATGTTATGCGGAAGCTGTGTGGATGGGAGAATGGAACAACTGTGAGCAGTCCATGGCTGAACAAAGTTCAACAGCGGGGAAAGGCTAACTTCTACACTACAGTCTTTTGGCCGTGGTTTCCCTTAGGCCTTGCTGGAATTAGGACTGGATTGCTATGTATAGCAAGCATGGCTATTTACGTATTAAGAGTCTCACAGATGCACAGTTAGTAAACCTGGTATTAAGGGCGACTGAACGCACTGACAGGCTCTCAGTTGGTGAAAGAACAACAAATTACCCTTTCGAAACCTTCTTCAAATACCTATTTCGTCTCAATACTATTATGACCCTATTTTGGTATATAGTTTCAACATGGTTGTTCGTCGAAACTTATATTTGGTCGCAAGCTCCGAATGCTAAATTGGGCTTTACGGACTATGGAAGGTACATTTAAATCTATCGTTCCCTCCGCCCCCAGGCCGTTGCACGTTCCTCGTTAGGCATATGGAGCTTGCTAATGACTGTTAGAACCCACGAGCGTATTCGGTTAAATGAACGACCAATGTTTCTTCGGTTCATGTTCTTCTGTCTCGCAGTGGCACAATCAACGATTCACCTATACAAAGATTACGACAGGGTCGCCTTCCCCGTTTTGAAAGGACAGAAGAAATCCAACGACACAGGTGACAGCTCCATAATGCCCCGTACTCAAATTTGGGTGAAATCGAAACAGATGGTTTCCAATTCCTTTATTATTATGCTATTTGTTCTCTTCGGCGGGAGCTTGCTATATTTTGTCTTCTTGCGGCAAGCAGTATGGGAATGGAATTATAGGTTTGGGAGGTGGATCTTCAGCCTGGCGAAAACATCTAGACCTAGCGCAAACCCAGCACTCGCAGAACTTTGGGCTCGATTCGTCGTCGAAGGATTTCTCCTGGCCTTGTTATGGCAATTCACAAATACGGCATTCGATGCATATTTTGCTCAAGAACCACTGAAAAAGGAGAAGCCAATCACGGATGACTCCAAAGATCCCAATGGGAGTCTCTTAAATGGTCTCAAAGCTAAAAAGGAAGTGCCAAGAGTATGTTCCCCCTATTTGTATATTCTTAGGCCCTAATAAAGCTAATGCTATCATAGAATGTTGCATTCTGGGAGCTCGTCCTGATTACGGAGCGATTCGACACGCGCCGTAGATCTATTTACGAAGAAATTGATCGCAAGAATGGTTCGACTTGGAAACAGGTCCTCGCTGTCTGCCTCGCCGAGATTAGAGGTGTTAGCGAACGAATTCAAGCCGTTCAATCTCCTACTCCAGATCCTAGTGCTATGAAGAAGCCGGAACCTGTCCAAACCCTTCCCCGAATTTCGCAACCTCTGAAAGAGGACGAGATTATCGGCAAAAATGCTCACCCCTCCACACGGCTTGACAAGCTTGGTAATTTCGCCAGTGACTTTGCCAAGACACACGCTTCTCCTCCCGGATCGAGTCCCCCTACGAAAAGGCTCCTCGAGTACAGCAACACTTTATTAACCTCCGAAAGGAAGGCACAGCTCAGCTCTGGTACTTTAACTAGCCGGTTACAAACTCAACTTTTGCTTGTTATCCGCTCTCCTATCGGCACCCCATTCCGCAAGTCTCTCCGACGAAATGCAAAATTGGTTGTAGCTGGAACACCTTACGGTCGCGCCGGTATGATTGCTGACGCTGCGAGTGCTCTTACAGGCCTTGCAGTCTGCAGTTTGAAGGAAGACAGTTTAGGCCAGGTCTACAAAGATATTCCAGAGATTATCAGGGCCTTCGTAACAGCAATCAAGCAAATTAAGGGGTTTGTGAGCGGTATCGAGGTTCACTGGACGGACACTGATCTCGAAGGGAAGAATGAGGATGAAATCAGGAGGATCCCAGAGACGGAAGAACTGCTCGAAGTACTTAAGAGTGGACTGGAGAAAATTGTTCTCGCATTCGTAGAATATCTGGAAGCTATGGATATTACCAAGACGGAAATCGTTGAGGCGAAAGAATTAGCACAGAAGGATCGGAAACCTGCAGACAAAGAGATGATTGAAAAGAAATGAAAAGCTTGAGTGAGAATGTACAATATGTTTAGAGAGATAGCACGACACCAAATAAAATAATGAATGCATGTATGCATGCATGCTATTGCTCAGCGTAGACTTTCAAGGGTATTCATTTAGGGTAAATTGGAGAACTGAGAACACGAATTTGAGTGCTGGTCAGCCGAGCTCCAGCTTCGTCTATTCAACTTCGGCTAGAGTCTACATCAGTACTCATTAAACCTTCTAACATCTTCTATAGAGTGATATATGTAGTACACCGAGGATTGATAGGCACCAAATAGCTCAAACATGTGGAATGACCACTATTTACCCCCAATACGACGATGAATTGGATGATCCATATCGCCCAGCACCTCTATAATGCCCCGCTATAGCATAGAGTACTTAAAAGAAACTCAAGCTTCGATGCGCCCATCGCAAATCAATCAAGAGCTAAATCAGGCTTCCCGATCAGTCCCAGGCATCACCCCATCCTTCGTCTTCCTCTTTCGGCTGAGCCTTTTTCACAGACGCGGCGGGTTTCGTTCTCGCTGGTAACACGGCCGCCTTCTTTATCGCTACTTGGCCAGTGGTGTTTGATCTCGCTCCTATGCTTGGCCTGTTCAAAGTTGTTTGTGATGGTTTGGCTAAGCCCTTAGGCAATAAATTCTTGGCTTTCTGTTTCGCTTGGGCTTGCGCGGTCAGCCAACCCGCGAAATCAGGCTCGCCTTTGTCGTCATAAGTGGCTGCAGGAGTGTCTGAGAGCGCACTTGGGGCAAACGGGTCGAAGGACGTAGACGTATCTGCCCCCACTTCTTCGTCACCCCATGCAGCGCCGAAATCTTCAGTCTCAATTTCGTTGTTTGCAGTCTCTAAGGATGTTGGGGCAAAGGTGTTAGCAGGATTGCGGCTAGGTTTAGCTAGGCTACCATGTTGAAATGGGTTGGTTGTCGTAGGCCTCTCATTGTTATAAGAAGTTGTGGGGGGTACTGATGATGGGCGTTGCTGTTGCTGAGCGACCTCACTGCCGTTAGTATTAGATTGCATTTCCCCACTAGCCGATGCAAGTTTGTTTGTAAAGGAAGATATAGCCCAGCCAGCCCACGAAGTGTCTTGTTGCGGGGTACCCATACGCGGGGCATTGGCGCTCGTTGGTCCTATGGTTGTCTGAGGTGGTAAAGCAGTCTCGGGAAGGTTTTGGCTATATTTGCGAATGCGTTGCAGATAAAGGTCCAAGGTTTTGTTGGCCTGATCTCTAACTATCCTACAGAAGGCAGAAGATTTAGAGTAGTTTGTGATGCTAATTTGATTCACGAGCTTACTTTTCTTTGTCCACCAGAGAGGGGCAAATTCCTGGAAGAAATTTTGCAGCACAGTCCTCTTCGCTAAATAAATCAGATGTAGCGGCTAGTGCCATTAGAGCGGCATTACGAGCATGTACAAAAGGATCTCGCAAAGATCTTGCAAAAGCTGCGGTGAGGACTTTAGTACGAGTCTATCAAGTCAACATTAGCTACCACCCCCTTTTAGCATATCGTAAAGAAACGCACATTGCTGCCAAGATTACGCGCAATCTTGCCTAAGCAAATTGTTGTATTTGTACGAATGCCAGGTTGCTCGTCGTTTGCCGTCTTTGCTAAATACCGGAGGAGCTCGCCGTTAATCGTACGATCTGACAGTTTGGTAACCACTGTAAGCACGGCTTTAACTGTTTGTTCCCGTACAACAGGAGCAACGTCCGTAAACCCAGTAACCTTTGGAACTGTTAGTACCACCGGCGCAACAAATTAAGTTGATTGGATGGGATCACACACCATTTGAGGGAATATCTTATCATTAACAATCTTCTGTGAGAGATGGTCAATCATAAGGGGAAGATTATCTAACAAGCACACGCGTATAGCTCGATCCGAGCTTGCGAATAGCCTCACTATGACTGGAGTGATTTGTGCATCGTACTCTTCATCCGATAGTTTCGAGCTGATTTTCATGACAACCCCAAAGACTTTTGGACCACCACCCCCAAACTCAACGGATTTAAGCAACTCTGGGAGGATCTTCATCTTGGAAAAATCTTCAGGAAAATCATCGGAAACTTCATCTAGTTGGCTAGCAGATGTGTTGTACATTAGCCATATGAATTCTGAATTAATTGAAAGACTCACCTTAGGAGCTCGTCTCTTTCTGCATCGGCTTTCAAGCCCAGACTCTCGATATCCTCAGTTATTTGTATCAACGGCGTTTGAAAGAAGCCTCCATTCCTCCGCCCTTGATCCAAAAACTGGGCGACACTAGGCCTGACCTTTGGGTTCGAATTAATCAGTCGCCTGTAGCCCTGGTGCATACTAGGTGGCAAGTTTTTGGTCTGTCCAACTTCTGTGCCTACAAAACTGCCATTAAACACCTCGACGATAAGGGTTCCAAAATTATATGCATCAACAGCATGAATTGGGTTCCGTTTGATAATTTCCCAACCAGAATTTGATACTTCGGGTGGTGCATACCGTCCGAAGTCGGGGGTTAGAGTTCCGTAAGTCTGCCAGCTGTCAACACTGCTCCAAGGGTGTAGGGAATTGTACACACATATATGATAGCTTCATCGTCCTTCACGGAGCTGAGAATATCGAAGCCCCCCAACTTCCACTCACCGCTCTCGCCAGTGAAAATAGAGGATGTGCGGATACAGCCATGGATAGAAGCAGCCTCTGCGTTTATAAACTTGACTGTTTTCTATACCACAGAAAATCAGAATCATCCGATCTTGATCACCTAGTGCTATACCTACAGCAATGTTATGTAAACCCCATTTTATAGTTTCCTCAGCAAGGCTCTTCCTCCTTGTATGCCATCCTAGTGGGGTCAAACGTTCAGTCGCAATGTAAATGTACGTTTCTGTCTATAACGCTCTAAGTTTCATATCCCGCGGTCATTTTGCGATTACAATACATACTTCAACGGTATCAAGGACTTTAATCACTCCTGGGTGGCGGATAGTCCGCAATTTACGCAGGGCATTTCGTGCTAATGGCAGTCGCGACTTGTTCGCGGCGACATCGAAGGAAAATATGCTGCACCTCGAGCCATCTTCCTAGCAGGTACAGGTTAATAGTGCTCTTAACGACTACGAACTTGTGGTCGTACTCGCTTTGTTCCGTTATGCAGGGTCCAGATGGACTGGTCGATGTCAACTCTTTCACCAAATGCGTAGGGAAAAGCTGGCCCTTTGGATATTGCTGAGGCAACAGCAGACTTCAAAAATTCCATGGATTTCCAAAAGATGGTCCCCCAAGTTAACGGAGTATAAAGACGAAAGTAGGGGAAAGAACAGCTGTCTACATCCGAAAGGCCACTTCAAACGGAGGTCGATGTGAATGCGGGAGAGCTTGGCACCGATTAGATTAGGTACGCGAGCTTGTGGCTGCATTAGGTTTAAGCTTCTGGCGTGTGCTTCTAGTTAGTTTTAGCTTCCTCGTCCTAACCCTGCCGCCGCACGTCTCAACAACACAGTTGACGTCTTCCCTTCTTCAGATGAGGGGCGCGCTGCGAATACAAAAGCCATATCTACGCATGCTTCTGTCTTAATGGCATGCTCTCTACCGGCCTAGATTAGGCTTGGATCGGTGCTTTCCACTTTCGTTTCTACTTCATCTCGCACCGCGCCTGCCTCTCATCTCACCTCACTCTGTCTAAATGAATCGAAGCTCGCGGGGAGGCATGAAATCGCCATCTTTCGAGCACCTTTGCTTCTCTGACGAGCCAGTTCAAGCTCTCCTTGATGTCAGTGCAGACCGAATCAACAGCCACCAGGTGAGACATTCCTTATTTAATGATTGTTGTTGCACGGCAACCCAATCACGCAATTCTCGCCCTTCGATGATGAATCAATGGTAAAAGGTCATATCGCAAGTCGCCTTCTGATGGTTCCGGCTCTGCCTGTCATGCAGTCGTACGCGGCCAAGGACGCTTGCGAGGTTCTGCCCTAGCTTTTTATATTACATTAGCAGGCTCTTTTAATCTCAGTATGCAAATCTAAAGGTAGAGATATGAAATTGGGAGTATCAGGAGTACATACACCTCAAATGAGGGCGCCGCAATATGGAGGGCCAGCTCTAGCTTCCTCTCCACGAGCTGTCTTTAATGGCAATGGCGCAGAGCTGCAAGCCGGAGCTTTCTAGTTACCAGGTTTGCTCAAACCTCTTCTGCTTTTATATCAGACGGATTGGCTATAAGGTCACACGCCGTAGCTGAGGCGCGTGACATAGGACTGGCGTGAGACTGGAACCTTGAAGGTGGCGACTTGATGACTGAAAATAGACTGAAAAGATCTGAGATAGGCATCCAAGACTTTTTGCACGAATTAGTCTCTAGAATGATGCTAATTATGTTAACAGGAAATTTTACATAATATATTAGGTAGTTCCTAGATGTCTAGCCTTCAAACAATGTTCAGAAATCTCCTAACCTCATTAGTGCCAAACAACAAGTTATCGATGGGAGACAGCTTCACTACGCCTCATATCTATGATAATGACGCGTCGCAGGCGTTTTCAAATTCCTCGCCTCCCAATAGCGCTTCTCCAGGTTTTGGCAAAAACAGTACTTATTCCTACGATAATCGACGTCTTGAGTATAAGAGGCCATTGAACTCTCCTTCAACATCGCCCCCGCCGCGAAAGCGTCGTCGACTAGACAGATATTCGCCCCAAGACGTTGATTACAAAGACTTCTTTAGAGCTCGTAACGGTGGCTTCGTTGACCGCTACACACCCGCACTCTCAACATCAGTTCAATATTCCGAGAGTTGCCCTAGCAAATGCCAAAATCGGTCGGATCTAAGTTCTGAAACCTCGGCACATCGGACCAGAAATGACTCGATAGCCGAGAGCGAAGCTTCAGTGAATCCAAGCTCAAAGGTGTCCACTGCTGTACGTAATAGCTATACTGGGAATGGTGACCGAGAGGCAGAAAGCACTCCAATGCCTGGCATTTCCCCTTCTGAGACAGGAGTGGAAGCAAGTGGATCAACCAGTGACTCAATTCGTGAAGGTTTTGATTTTTCCAAAGTACCCAAAGGGCCAAAAGGGTCATCCAAAGGACCATTCAAGAAGCCTTCAGCGCCTACCTTTATCGAACCGCTTGTGCCTAATAACACCAAAGCTGGTCCACATATTTTTATTTCTTCACATCACGTACCTACACTTCATACCACGGTTCCACACTTATTTAAGCGCCTCAGAAAATACGGTGTCAAGGACATTACTATGGACAGTACAGGGTATTACATTACGTTTGAACGTAGTCAGTCCGGAGTGGAACAGGCTTCGCGATGTTACAGAGAATGCAACTTACAGCGGTTGTTCAGTTATACGATGGCCATGTCTTGGTCTAGAGGCCAACCATTGCAAAATGATGCCTCTGAACTCTGTTCCACCGAAAATTCCAGCCCCATTCCTCCAAAATTGACAGAACCAGGCGAACTAAGGTCGACTCCATCCGCCGATTTAGTGAGGGAAAAAATCGACAAGGGTCAATCCGCCAACGCGGTACCACAGCCAAACGGCCATCGTAAATTTGAATATGGACAATCAGCAGCCCCTTTACAAACCTTCAAGGAGCTGCCAGGAGAGAAGGCGTGCACAGGATCTTCAGTCGTTCCTTCCCAACATTCTCTGCTAGATGGTACATTAAAGGACAATAGGCAAGTTGTTTTTCCTCACTCTATGAGCCTGCAACTAACCCTATTCTAGGAACAACCAGTCCAGCTCCATAGTTTCTTTTACATCTGCGAAGGTCACTCAAGTTCTACATCCGGCGCGTCCGCGCAGTGATACAGTGGTTTCGACCCACTTACAGCCTCGTGTTCGAGAGGACGACGAGGCATCTCTGTCAAGTGCTCTTACTCCTTCAGACACATCTTCAGCACTTTCGAAAATTCGGGATTCTCACTGTCACCTGTGCAAAAACACTCATGCGCCTGAGTATAACCCTTTAATTGGTTGCTGTTCATGTCGTCGACGATTTCATCAAGCGTGCCAGAAACCTCCTAGCTCTACTAATTTACCCGAGTAAGTCTCTACATCGTCCTTGATGGATTTAGGAAAGCATTGACCGCGATTGACACAATATCAGGTCTTCGTGGCGATGCTATCACTGCTTAAAGCGCGAAAAGATCAAATCTAGACCATCCAAGACCCTTAAATCGCCACGAAAGCCTAGTGCATCTCAACCATCTTCCGCGAGTAACTCAAATGCGGTGACATCGAGCAAACTGGTTCTAGATTCTAGTCCAGGTCACAACCTCAAAAGCACAGACCAACTCACAGGGGCTTCATCTTCTCCCCAGGAGCCTTCTTCTGCTCCTATAGTTGATCTAAATTGTAATAGCAATATTTCGGAGGTGGCGGTAGCTTCACCGCAACCTCCCACTCAAAACAGATTGAAAGTCTCCGAGGATTGGAAAGTTAGGTCTCACTCATCTCAAACGTCCCCTTCCTCAACACTACAACCCAACCAACTGGCAGCAAACCCTATAGGCTTCGATGGAGAAAGTCGCAATACGCTCGACCAAGTGGAGTCTGAACTCACTGATGGATCTATGATCCTTGAATCTTCACACACGGATTCTACTGATGAGATTGTTGTAGCATCGCCGACGACGAGTACTGGAATTGAACCGCCCGAAATTCCCGATACGCCAACACGAGATTCACGCAGTGGTGCCCCGCATAGCTCAGACCAAAGCAGTCCGTCGAGCTTCCTATATAACCTTAATTCCAGACGAACGTCACTGCCTCCTGACGAACGGAGAGGACACATCCAAGTCACTGGAAGTTCCCAGCTCTCCGATAAAGTTCTTGGCAAAAGGACCATTCACCCGTTAGTTTGTTGCGTGGCTTGCGGCAAGAAGCTTCTCAAACCGCAAAGTAGAGGTGACAAGCCTACTTGGTCAGCCTCCCTATTCTCTAATATGTACGAGGGCTAATTAGTATAGTGTGAGCTGTAAAGAGAAGCGGAAATCAAATGGCGAACAAGATGACTCACTGCTTTCAATCCCAGAAACTCCAGAAACGGCTCCTATCCCAGACAAAGATGGTGATGCGCAACCATCACCGAGGACAAATGCAGTAAATCCAGGGGCGATCGGGCAAAACGGTGTCGAGAAGACAGAATCGAGGCCATGGTTGCAAGGTCTATTGGGATTCTCAAAGCCAAAGATAGTTAGCAAAACGACTAAACATATGAAGCCACACATGCCTAAAGCGATCAGTTCTCCAGACCTTCCCACGCAGCCGGCTGAGTCGTTGACTAAACGTTATTCTTTGCCTAGTGACGATAGAGATGGATCTTTAGCATTATCACAGATTCATGGATCACCCCTAGCAGTTACTTCCAATATGTCTTCGCCAAGCCACTTTGGGTCCTCAAGGCCTAGATCTATTTCTATTAAATCGACCGAAAGACCCAACGCAGAAATAGCCCTAGGTGATGACGAGATATCACCTAAGGGGCTTAGGATCGAGGACAAGGATGGAATACCTGCTCACAAGGGTATTCTTGTTATGACTAGGCGGGATGGCTCAACAACTCTCGGGGACAGAGCCGAGGCTGGCGAGCAGCATTGCCCTTTTGGTAGCTCACTTACCACGCCCTCAAAGAAACCGCCGCCTTCCTATTCTTACAGAAATCTTATTAGTATGGCATTACTTGCATCCGAGAACAACCGCTTGACGGCCGCTCAAATCCACCTATGGATTTCTAACACCTTCCCGTGCTATATTCGAGGTGTGGGGAAATGGGAAGGGGGTATCGGTGCTGTTTTAAGCCAACATAAGACTTTTATTAAACTTCCGAGGGGGCCGTTTGATGATCCTAAGCAAGGCTGCTATTGGACATTTGCGAAAGATGCTAAAAGGGGTTATGAGAACGATCCTACTTTAAATTATGTGCCCCCCGTGAAAGACACCTCGGCGCACAAAGCTAAATTGGTAGGAAGTACACTCGAGAAAAAGGATCAAATTCTAAAGCAAAACGAAGGGAATCCTGCAGGAGTGGGCAGACAATGGGAACAAACCGCTCGTGGTATTTACAGGCTTGTTAAATCTCATGCCACCTTTGAGAAACATTCAGAACTTCCAAAAACTCGAACGGTATACCTACGAGATGGTAGATACTCTATAGGCAATGATGTGAAATACACACATCCAGAATCGCCCAGCAGAGAAGCCTTGGGGAGGATTAAACATATTCAGCTCTTATCAGACGGCCGCTGCGTGTTCAGCCTGAGCAGGTACATTGACAGAGATGAAGCAAAAACTCTGGGTTGTAGAAACCTGCGTGAATGGCCAAGACAAATCAAGCACATAAGACGAGCGAACCCTATAGCTGAAGAAATAGCTGACGAGGCCATAAAAGGCCGTTTGTCGGTCAGGGAATCGAACGGCATTTCCAGCACCTTGTATCTATCTTCCCAGGACGGCAAGTGCAAAGTTCGTGTGGATCCTAAAACTCTCGGCATATCAACTTCCTCGGCACCACGGCGAGGCGTCGACTGGGTTGATACAAGCACAGATGAGGAGACATTCGAGGGTGTGCAAACAGAATATTCGCGAGAACGCTTGGGTCAGAGATGGAATAAATCGATCCAAGAGCATCAGCAGTTTTTAGAAGGGTCAGATAAGGTCATAGAAAGGAGATCTCTAAATAAGATCTTACCCACTGTTCCGCACGACCGGCAGCAGGAAGACCAGACCATGGAAAGGGATCTTTTTGCAGTTTTTCCCGATTATGCGATAGACAATGTCTTCTGGGACAAGCAGAAGAAGATTGAAGAGATCAAGAAACGTCCCTCTAGAAAGGCTACGTTTGGGAAACGGCTGGCATTTGCTAGGACACATCGCTTGAACCCCCATGTGGAACTAGATGGGCCTCGCAAGCCCGTGGTAATGCCGCGTAGAGCCTGCAGCTTCTATCCACCCCTTGAGAACCGGACCACAAGTCCAAGTAGGCCCGTAGTCCACGGCAACTTGGAAGGTTCTCAGGTTTCGGAAGACCTAGAAACCGTGGGCACAACTCAGCAATTTTCTGGCTTAGAGGAACTCCTCGAACTTCCCGAAAACCCAATTCCGATTACATACGAGAACCAGCTTGCGTTCCGCGAGGGAATCTTGGTAAGTAATTAAACCCGTATATTTTAACTTTTAACATATTCTAACAAACAATATAAGGTTAATGGCAGACTGCCACGCCCAAAGGTGATTTACAAGGTTGGCCGCAACGTGGCAGGTCAGCTTAAATAAACCCCTCACAATCCTTTGGGAGGCTCCTTCTCCCAAAATAACCTATACATCGGACGGAAGTATGGAACAGGATTGAAGTTTTGCATAAAACTAGTATATTAAGCATATGGCAGGGAGCACTTGGGTGGCTGTAAATCAGGGTAATTCGTTGCACGTAGAGTAGAGTGGCAACCAAGCAGGCCATTCTAAACTTTGAAAAGAAATATATGAGCAAGTGTAACACCTGATCCTCGACAGTCTTTCTAGTTATTTATTGGCAGTCGCCTTTAGTGCCTTCAGTTCAGCCTTCAGTTCTTCATTTTCCCTTTGTAGATCTGTTACTTTCTCAATTAGGTCTTCCATCTGCTCCTGGGCGCCAACGCTGAGCTCTTCAATGATTTTAACGACGCGCCAGAGGCGCAAAATGACCACTAAGGATGCCACTTCCTCGATTACGCCTCGCAGAAGGACATCCACAACAAAGCCGGCAACAATAATAAGGGCATCGAAGCAATGGAATTTTGATTTAAAATATCTATTTCATTGATTAGTAACAGGGTAGGGGGTGAAGATAAAAAGTGGGTAGAATTAGGCCTACGCGGCGCCAAAAGCCCATATCGAGGCTAGCAGTTCAACCATGAATAGGCATGAGAATACCAAGCTCACAATCCCGAGTGCTTCTAGAGCAGTGTTCCATGCAGACTGTGCGCTGCGAGCTTCGCATGTGAAGAGATTAATAATAAAATCTATCAGAGTGCGTATACTGCTATTAGAATTTCTTGAGTCTAGAGGATGATAATATTAAATACCTGCAAAAATACATGATACATCTAGTGAAACCAACAGCAAGACAGAATAGTGACCAGCCCTTGACGTGAGAAATCGCCGAAGCTGGGCTCGACTTCTCGCGATTCTAGGGCCCCGAAACGGATTAACCCGCTGGCAGAGACGAGACTGATTGGGAGCATATGCGTCAAGAAGAGGCTGTTCTTCATCAGCCATGGCGATTTTGCCAATTGAACGATATTGCCAAGTTATGGACACACTTGACCGCAGGGTGTCGAGGTGAAAGCGAGGGACCCTGGTAACAAGCGCACCTGGTCCGTGCGATAAAGAAGCTTGGCTGTGGAGCTTCAAGTTGGTAGTCATCACCAAAGTATTCTTACATTTTTCGACCAAGTAATACTTCACATCTGTATCCACAAAAGCACCATCTTTCGTCCATAGCCTTCTCCCACCGGCACTCTTAGCCTTGTTGGTAGTCGTACGTCCTTCCCTTCGATCCCGTGAATAGAAACCCAGAAAGCTAATAGCTTTTGCGATAGCCCAACATCGCCCAGTACAGTTAACCGACTAACCACGACTATGTCCGACACCCACATTCATCGAGAAGATGAGCATTTAGACATGCACGATGAGGATGGGGGTGATGAGGTATGATCTGCATGGCAAACATGGAGGCATAATCGCGTGGAATCTTGTCGCGAACAATGCCCATCGCAAGCTATATGCTAATGAAGTGTCAACAGGAAGAGATAACTGCCATGAAGAAGCGTGTGCAAGAGATGGAGGCGGAAGCCGCGAAGTTGCGCGAAATGCAGGCGTCTTTAGATCAACAAAGCAACGACCTGCGAGAGAACAAAGAGGATGTCGATGCTCGAAGCATATTTGTTGGCAATGTCGATTATGGAGCATCACCAGAGGAGATCCAGGCGCACTTTCAGAGCTGTGGAAGTATAAACCGGGTCACAATATTGCTGGACAAGTTCACCGGGCATCCCAAGGGGTCAGTCACTACCAAGAGACGGGTTTTTCTTTGCAAAGACACAGTTTCGACTGTGGTTCTGTGAATTCTGGAGAGTTATTTCTGCGTCTAATAGGGGCCCAAGTGTCCAATTTGCTCCATTTCTTTCATGCCGTTGAAAAGTCTTCGCTACCTGGCAAGAGTTTGGCAGAAAGAGTTGGAACGCTAATGAGCGTATGCAGGTATGCGTATGTGGAATTCACAGAGCCTAGTCTCGTTGCTCAAGCATTGGTTCTGAACGAGAGTGTGTTCAGAGGACGAAACTTGAAGGTCTGTCCGAAATCTTTTGCAATATGATCGCCCTAAGCTGGTACTGATCTGCGACTAGGTTGTACCGAAGCGGACAAACTTACCGGGCATGACAAGAGGAGGGCGTGGCGGAGGTGGTCGAGGCGGTAGTCGGGGCGGTCCCTACGGAGGTCGAGGTTCTCCATATAGTGGTCGTGGGGGCTATGGCCCACCACCCCATGCCTCTCGAGGCGGGTGAGTAGTTTCGATACGTCCTTTTGTCGGTCCAATACTGACCTACGTAAAGGTATCGTGGTGGTTATCGTCCGAGGGGAGGGCCTCCAGGCCGATCTGGATATTCCCCTTACTAGATTTCTATATCCTGAGGTTGAACTTGAAGGCGCATGATTACAAGCCACTGTCCATAATCTTTCAGGGGCATGGATCGCAAAAAATGAAGGTTTCACTATATTCTGAATTCGACATGTACAATATCAATGCCGAGAGGATTTGGTGAATGAGGTTTACTCTAATGGACACTGGACCAATATCACAACTTCAAAACACCCCTGGTGACTGTGTCTAACACCTCCTTACTCACGCTTCTTATTCGCCATGTTTCTTGTATATGCACTACTATTGCATCTTACAGATAGTACACCTGAATAGCAATGTGAGCTTGAAGAGAAGAATGAACCAGGTTATGATAGATCCGGCTCGGTATTATATTTGTGTCATTCCTACGATACTACCTTCTATCTACGCCGAAAGTTCGACTTTAAAAGGTTCAGGAAGGTCCGTAACCGACTCCGTAACTCTCGGGTGCTCATGAGAGTAAGAGCAAATCTTTCCAACCTAGTAAGAAAACAGATCAACCAAAGGCGTAGGCCTCCCAGAAAGCCATGAAGTCCCCATGCTGTGGATCTCCAAAGCGTTATCGTTTCATAAACAGTAGATTCTTAGATTGGATAAGCATAGTTACAATGCCCCACTCAAGTATTGAAAGTATTCCACGGAACCTATCACCCTCAGCCTATGGCGCGGGGTTTTCCTTGACAAGGTTTCGTATCTTCTTATCATACGCCGCTCGATCCTTCTTAAATAAATTGAAGGCATCCGCTTGTGCTGGTGATTCGGGGTTCGGTTCATCTAAAAGTGACTGGATGCCTAGCAGTATCTCTTTGATTGTAATTGCTGGCTTCCAACCTTCTTCCTCGTTGAGAATCGAGAGGCAAACAGTCCCGGAAGGATACACATTCGGGTGGAAGAGTGGTGGGACGAATTTGCCTGAGTTACATTAGCACTAGTGATCTGTTACGCAAATAGACTTACATAGGGTTTTCACATTTGGGGGGCTTTGTTGGATATTCTAAGGCTTGTCAGCGAATTGTGCAACCTACTTACGAACGAGTAGGTTTTTACACACCATCCGGAAATGCAACTTCTAGCTTGAATAGTCCACCCTCCCAAAGTGTTTTGTCCTTCCCCGGCACGCCACAATCCCACTTCTTCAAGTCAAGAACACCTTGGGGATTGCGCATGGGTTTCGCGAAGAAGCCGAAAGGATGATCGCGTCGCCATTGTTTGCTATAGTTTAAGTTAGCAACTTTAACATGGAAAAGCAATGAATGAATAATAGCGCACCGCTCCTCTTGGAGGCGATTTTGGCACAGTGACATCGCGACGATAAGGCTGAAGAAGAGATGGGCTGTCTGGTGGATATCGAACCTGGAGCAAATGCACGAGGCGGGCTAGAAGAAGCGAGTGAAGTACGTAGCTGTAGAGAATGAAGCAGAGGAGGTAGATTCCCGGAATCTAGAGTATTGTAAAGTCATATGAAAGGTGAGTGAAGGCGTCTAGTCATGAAGAGCCTTGGCGAAGGTGTGTATTTCTAGGCGATTAGGTGAAGTTGAAGAGAGCGCCAAGCTGTGGCTGCAGCCACCTGAACCCCGCCTACGGGTTTATTCAAGGTGCCGAGGCTAGAGACAGGCTCCACCAAGATTGAGCACCTCCAGCACCTATACAACAAAAACAAAAGCAACAGCAATGGCCGACAAGGCGACCGAAAACCTTTCAGAGACTACAATTGAAACTGCGCCCGACCCTGATGAGGACGATCTTGATGATTTGGATGGTTAGTGCCGACTCCCTCGGTCACTTCAAGAGGTGCTCACAGTGATCGCAGACGTTTTAGATGAGTTTGCAGCTACGAAGATAGACACAAAAGCACCCGCACCAGCCCCATCAGGCCCAGGCCGACCAACTCCCCCCCCCACTAAATCTACAGTTGAAGATGATGACTTCGCAAAGCAGCTACAAGCCGGCATGGCAGATCTACTTGGAGAGCTCGAGGCCTCGCCAGATCTTCAAAACCAATTTGAGGAAATGGTGAAAGGGATGGGAGATATGGACAGCCTAGTTTCTGGCGTGGGGGCCTCTGGTGACCAAACCTCTGCAGAAAAACCGTCTACTAAAGCTGCGGAGGGGCCCTTCCAAGAGACGATACGAAGAACTATGGAACGAATGCAAGAATCTGGTGACCAGGCAAGCGCAGCTGCAGCCTCTGCTGAATCGGATGGCATCTTTGCACAAATGTTAAAGGAGATGGAAAAAGGTGGTTTTGATGGTGAGGCAAGTGACGAGGATTTTTCGAAGATGCTTATGGGCATGATGGAACAATTAACTAATAAAGATATTCTCTATGAGCCAATGAAGGAGCTTTACGAAAAATTCCCAGGCTGGTTAGAAAAGAATAAGGACAAGGTAGACAAAGCAGACCTAGTGAGATACGAAGAACAACATACGCTGGTGACAGAGATAATTGGCAGATTTGAAGGGGAGGGGTACTCGGACTCTAATGCTTCAGACCGGGAATACATCGTCGAAAGAATGCAGAAGGTAAGAGCAGTAATGAAACAGTAAGAGGCACAATATATTTACTAACACGACTGCAGATGCAAGCAGCTGGTTCGCCCCCTCCGGATCTAGTTGGCAATATGAACGCAGCTCAAGAAGCACTCGGTGAGATCGACGCAGGCTGTCCACAACAATGATTATCATACAACATCAGCAGCGTTCCCATAAATGTTCGACAACTCCTCAAACACCAACCCACCCATCAAACGCTTTGGGCCAATTATTTGAACCAAGCGCCCGTACAACAAATGGTTACTTTAAGAGGAACGCCATGAAATGCAAAACACCTGGTGTATTTATCCATGCGAGGTATCCATAGCATCCGCTTCATAAGAATAAACCATGGTACTAGACCGCTCATCATCTAAAGTGGCAAGATATTCCCGGAAGAGGGAATCATAGTCTTCTTCGTCACTCCCGTAGTGCTGTAGTACGGAGTCTTCATGGTTTTGATTCTCATTCATGAGCGATATCAATGCGTCCAAATCGCGATTCTCCTGCTCTAGAATCATATCTACTTCTTCGGGGTTCATGTAGGTTTCGGTGAAAGTTGCTTGCGATGTCTGTGACCAAGCTGTTTCCCGTCTGTTGGATGATAGAGTGTCCATCACATAATCGTCCAGATCAACGTCCAAACTTGGGGCCTGATGTGCTTTCGCCGCCTCCCATCGCTTCTGGCGGGACATAAAGTCTAGTCGTAGTATCTATATCCTCTCTTTAATAAAATTTCAAAGACGCGAGAATTGAGCCGAGGATTATCTACCTGATCACCACGCAATGCCCACCTCCGATCATCCCGATCGTCCTGAACTTTCCGGAGAAAGAGGTCGCGTCGCCGTTCTTTCACGGCATCTCGACTCTGGATTATAGGGTTGGACTTTATCGCCCGTTTTGAGAAGGGCAATTCCTTCTTTACCTCCCGGCGCTCCGCCATGATTGGATTGGCGAATACGCTAGAGCAGGCATTGGCGGATCGGGTCGATAAAGGAGAGGGGTGGAGAGGGGTATATGTATTTTGATGAGGCCACGGATTTACGGTAAGAATCATGATTGATGGAGATACAGTGTGTATGCTGATGGCAACTTTTGGACGCGGTTGGAGGAAGCAAAGGTGCTCACCGAGAACGCGCGACTTTCATATCGAAGTCGCGACAACGCTAGCCGATTAGATAAAGTGCACGTGATAAAATCGGATAATTATCTCGGCCCAGACCTTCATCCGAGGTTTAACCTTGCACTAAACCGTTTTGGGTTAAACCTTCGTTAGAAGGTCTGATACACAGATCGTATTTTATATAATTATATGCGGGGTATGACGGCCTAAATACACCTACTTTGAGCTTGATTATATCAACGCCCACAACTCCTAAAGCCATTCTCAATAGCCAGAATAGCTAAGGGAGTGTTCGGTTGCAATCTAGAGGCCTCAGATTCAGTTCAGAATCCGTTGATTCGGAGTGACTTTGCCTGCACAGCCTCAAAAATTTGATGTTCCTCTCACCGCTCAAAGAACGCCAGAATTGCAAGCTAAAAGAACTAAAAATTGGCAACTTTACTGTATAAAGCTTCTGAACTAAAAGTCTTGGCGTCTGTTCAATATGGAGGTCTAAGTTCCAGATTTCAGTTTCAGTTTCAATCTGAAGCCTCCAGATTGCACACTCCCGTGCTTTTACAAAGCCACAAACGCGTACCAAATTAGGGAGGAACGCGTCCTTTTCTGCCGGACTTTCAGTACAGATCTGATCTGAAGTTTTGCAACCGAACACTCCCTACGAAGAAGACTAGCAGAAGTTGGCAAAATTCAATCGAATTGGCAGAATTCGATCAAAGCGTCGGATTTCGTCTATCGAGTGTTTCACCGAGACATTCTTACTGTAACTGGGCTAGTCCCGTTACACATTGCATCTTGTTACTTATTTACAGAAGAGCTCCCCCATTTCCCGCGGTTCTAACTAATAGACCATTCTTTTAACGTAAGTTCTTAATGCTCTATAGTCCTTCGGCTTCTTCTAAACATATTCCCAACACGTTAGCATTATGTTATAAACCCAAAATAATAGTCTATATACCCCCCACAGCATTGGATTTTCTAAATCAAGTGAAATATTAAACTAGTTAGGTCTATTTCATCGCGTCGCTATTATTGAGTTAGTAATATATTAAGAACGGGATAGGAACTTCTTACTACATTAAATAGCTCCACTCCTTTCGGCAGGTGGCTCAACTGAAGGTCAGTGATGTTAGCGGTTTACACTTCGATTAGATTAGGTTAAACCAATAAGAAAAGGTTAACCGGTTAAAATTCTTAACCAGTTTACTAGCTTATATAGGCTTAGGGCGCGTTTGGTTGCAGCTCCAGATTGAATCTGGAGGCTTCAGAACCGAGTTGATCTGGAGCCTCAATCTGATCTGGAGGTCAATCTGGCGACTTTCTGATCTGGAGCTCCTCCAGATCGGTAACCGCGTCAAATCCACACGCTTTACCGTATATAGTAGTTGAACTTGAGCTCTTGGCGTCAGATCAATCTGGAGCTTTTCTCTCCAGATCAACCGTCAAGTCGAATCTGGAGCTCTGCTCGTGCGCCCGTCCGATTGCCCATCCCCCCCACCGTCACCGTCCTTACCGACGACAGCATTACTGCAGCAGCTGTAGGCCCTATACGATGTCCTCTTCTTAATTCTTACTGTCGCTCTTCAGATCCGACTAGGCAGAAGACGTCGCTAATTTTGAGTCTCATCTGAGGCCTTTTTATTAGAATGATCAACCGAACAGTCGGCTTTATTTCAGATTAAGTACGACCACTAGATTAAGCGCCACTAATTATATACTAATTGACGCCAGTGAAAGCACGGATCAACGTCAGATTGAAAAAGCTCCAGATTGCAACCGAACACGCCCTTAGTATTTAGAGGCCGTTCGGTTGCAAATCAGCTCCATATCATATTTGTTCAATCCGTGCGCCTTTTAGTGTCGTCCGTTTTGTAATTAGTGGCGGCTACTACCGCGGCCCATTTGAATATGTAATTGAGTCGATCGTTCGGTAGCCTCTATATGAGGCTCTAGATTTGGCTTCGCATAATCCGTAATTGACGTCGGTGAGCGATTTGAGTGAGCCCCTCTCTGCCACTAGGCCTCTATCGCGACTCCCTACTTTGGTGTAGTAATGGAGCCTCCTCCTCGACCAACGCCCCCTCTGTGATCAACACTTGCTACACCTTCGCTCACTTCCCGTAGGAGCCGTAGCAGAGCTACAGCAACGCCCGCATCGCCCGCGACGCCCGCGACGCCCGCGACGCCCGTAGGGCACAGGAACGCGCGTATAAGATGGACAGGCGAGATGGAGGAGGCGATGTTAGAAGGCCTCGTTGAGGCCGTTAAGAAAGGATTTCGCGCAGATAGCTCTTACAAATCTGACGGCTGGAAGATTGCTTTTAATTGTACGCTTGCTGTTGCCTAGTAGCCTGTTACTTTTAAGCAAATTAAGAGCAAGCACGATAACCATAAGAAGGACTGGAAGCTGTGGAAGGAGCTCTGCGGCCTCTCTGGCTGGGGGTGGGATAAAGATAAAGGCGTGCCTGTTGCCAGTAAGGAAGTTATAGAGGCCTACTTTGAAGCCAATCCTGCCGCCGAGAAGTTTTGTGATACGCCGCCTGCCTTCCTAGATCTAATGCAGGAGCTATTTGACGGAGTCCTAGCGATAGGCGGTTATGTAAGGTTGATTGACGAAGCAATTGAGAGCTCTATAGACCCCGAACTTCTCTCGGCGGCGGCCTCGCAGGCGTTAGGTTTGGTAGATGAGGAAGATGAGGAGGAGGCCGAGGAGGCTGAGGAGACCGAGGAGACTGAGGAGACCGAGGAGGAAGTAGATGAGGCCTCTGAGTTAGAGTCAGCTTAAAGCTCTATTAAAGGCAGTTAATTAAGCTTACCTTCAGCTGAGCGCCCTAGTCCTTCTAGATTTTCCTTAACGCCAAGTCAACCTTCTTTACTAGCTATGCGGAAGTGGGCTATTAAGTAAGCTACTAGAGCCACCAAATCTAGTGTGAAGCGCTAGCGAGGAAGACAGCGAGTTGCAGAGGCACTAGAGGAGACGGTAGAGAAGGTGACGAGAGAGACGAGGGCTATGAGAGAGTTGATTGCCCAGAAGTCTCCTTAAGAGAAGGCTTCCGCAGAGTTTATCCACGAGTTTAGTGACCTAGATCCTGTAGAGCAGCTAGCTGTTTTACGAGCTTTTGAGACGGAGTCTACTAGATTGTTTCTTGTAACAGCTGGAGTTACAGAGCTTCGGCAAAGCTTGATTGACGATATTTTGGCTAGCAGGAAGGAGGACGTGTAGGAGAGCAAGCTTTGGGTGAGATTTTGGGTGAGATCCGAGTCGCTCTTTAGAGCCGTTGTATATAGGCAATTAGTGGGCAATATAAAGAGGGAAACTATATAGATTTCTATTATAAATACACCCAAATCTACTGTATATTCCCAAGCAATCGGCCTGCCAATTGCCTGATAGTAACTCTCCTATATAAGCTTCGCAATCTCATCGCGTTTTTAGTTTATAACTATATTACTTTCTGCCTCTGCGAGCTCCACGTCTTCTTTATTTATAACCTTATCCTCCACCTCTAGATCGTTATCTAGATTATCCGGTTTATTTATATTAATAAAGTTATAAACCGTAGCTAAAGCGTACACTGCATCCACCTGCGTACTTAAAGGGAGACTACGCCTACCGGCCTTAAAGTACCGGAAACGATGCTTAAAAACTCCTATGGTACGCTCTACCACGTTCCTTAGTGCCGCGTGCCGAAGATTATAGAGCTCCTTTGCGTTCTGTGGCCGTATATTTGCCTATAATTGCTTATAAAGATGATATCATACACCGCGGTAGGGAGTTAGGGTTATAGGCGTATTAGAGTACCCAGCATCTGCGACGTAGTATCTACTAGGTAAGGCTTCGAATTCTTTAGCTCTCGCTAAATTAAGGACTCTAGAGTTATAAGCAGAGCCCTCCCAACCGGCTAGAATGTAGAGGAAGTTTATCTAGAAATTAACAACTATAAGAACGTTCTGTAATAATCCTCCCTTCCTTCTATACTACGGAGCTTGCCTTATATACCCGCCGGGTACAGAAATTGGTAAATAAGTACCGTTAAGAGCCCCAATACAATCAGCAAAAAAAGGATATTATTTAGGGTCATCGGTAATCTCTTCCGGAGTACAGTTCTTAGGAAGCCGAATGACTTCCTTATATAATTTTAGAAGGCTAGGAAGGACTTCGTATACGGCTCTACAAGGCAGTAAATTAATACTAGAAGTTTATAGCTAGCAGGTAAATACTCACTGGTAGATCGTTGTAGATAAGTGTTAAGTTACCTCACTTAGTAATCTATATGACGAATTATTGCTGAATATTATTAGGAATATTAATAGCTTCTTAGCCGCTGATAGAAGCTTCGTGTCCTTTAAGTCGCCGTGTAGTTATAACCAATTAAGAAGCTTCCTAAACACCTCAGGCCTTATACGAGTCAGATTTATAAGTCGTTGCTTATAGCTGTAGAGCAACTGAGACGTCCACCTTGTTCCTCGCCATATATCAATATGCTGAGTACGGACGCCCCCCGGAAACAAGCTCATCGCGATTATAAAGGTTAAGATAATAACATTAGATAAGGCTTGCAAATGCGACAGCAGTATCGCGGTTGGGGTGTGTGGAGTCGCCATATCACAAGAAGTCGTTACTTTGGCGCGTATATGAGAGCTCAGATTAATATGGAATATGGAACGGAGGCTCGAAGGCAGTATATTGAAACGGTGCTAAGAACCTCATTTTAACTACCGTATATAGTATAGCTTGCAAATTTGACGCGCTTACCGATATGCAGTGCTTTCATTAAACCGGACCCTTATCGACGGTTGTTTGGTTTAATTAATTTGGTCCAATCAAGGTTTATTTAATATAGATTAAACCAATTAAACAAACTAATTGGACTAAATTAATCGTCTATTAGTTTAATAAATTGCTAGAACAGCCTTTCTGCCCTTACTATAAGCCAGTTGCCTTAGGAACTGATCTCTTAGTGGAAATAAAGCTCTAGTAGGATAGTGGAGAGCTAATAGCCATACAGAGGACGGCCTAAAAAGAGATTTCTCTTTCCTTTTTGGGACGGGCGGTTAGTCCCCTAATAAAACGGGGATAATACGCTAAAGTTATGGGGGCTTTATCCCCTAAGTAACTAAACTTAGGGCGCCCTAGGCCCCTAA
>Ga0307515_10004719_pt1 | contig 27928 bp, 23 predicted proteins | sample 17_EM_MG_FD_194513 | JGI IMG/M metagenome (GOLD analysis project Ga0307515, IMG submission 194513) | Populus trichocarpa ectomycorrhiza microbial communities from riparian zone in the Pacific Northwest, United States - 17_EM | ecosystem: Host-associated > Plants > Roots > Unclassified | place... | reverse complement strand
GCTATCCTCTGATCTTTCCTGAGACCCAGACCCACCTCAGAGCCTAAGGACGAAGACACGCGGACGCCGGAAAAACATTCTGGCATTGATCTCCACCTCGCCCAACGAACGCAACTCACTGGTCGACTCGCTCCCATATTCTGCTGTAAGCACGTGTAAGGGCGACTTTGCAAGATGCATTCGCGTACAAGTGCGGCAACTGGCTGTTGGCGTTGCTGCAGCACGCGCAAGTACTATCCACAAGCGCGGATAATGCAAAAAGAAGCTTACTCCACCGCGTGATGATATTCACCTTGTCATAGACCTTTTCGTGCGGCGGTAGGATCGGACTCCGTGAACCAATGGGGCCGCCAAAGTGAGCAACGGCGCTAGGCTCACTATCCGAGCGATGGCGTGCTGATCGTTGATGATCTTACTACAGCTAAAGGGTGGCTGCTATCTTCTTCTTTCCTTTGACAACCATTCTGCAAGGTCGCACGCCCGCCTCGATGAGGATTAGCAACTTAGAAAACGAATTACCCTGTCTTTTGTACCACGCTGGCAGTACTCCGTCTCTTGCCAGGGATCTCCACTACCATACCCTGTTTACGGCCTCCACGGATGTTATTACTCCCACCAGCATCTCCATCGCTCGTCCGTCGAATGACTACTCGGACTCGACCGTCCTCCCGAAGCCCAGCGCAGGCCCTGCGTATATACGCCTTTGCCACCTGGTGCATGAAGGAAGTCGTCAATGCCCTTCGCTGTAGTCAATGTCCTGTACTGGAGTAGATTCCGGCCATCGTTCCGCGAGAGAGATCGTGATACACCCACATTCGTCCTCGGGTTGTGGCGACCGTTAAGATTCCGGCGTCACCACCGACCTCTTTGGGGTACTACCACTGGCCGCAGAAGAGATGGCCGAGGAAACGGTGCGTCGTCTCATTACGAACTCATTGCACTTACCAATGGATTATCCTAGTACTAATTTTTAGTGTAGAGTACCTGGACCTCGAGCATCCGACAGAATATCCCAGGCTCCTCATCCTCAAAATCCTCTGGGCGCTCGCATGCTTACCCTCATACGTCCTTCTCGATATTGATTCGAATCTCTCGCTATCACTCGCTTAATGCACTCGCAGACCCGCGCGGTGCTTCATTCATGCACGCAACCGACCGCCGCTCAACAGCAGCCATGACTTCTGGGTCAATTGAAACCTCTCCTATTAGCATCAACCCTGTTGGGGGGACATTCAGAGAAGAGGACGAAATACCTTACTGGTGTCCACATTTTTCTATGGTGTGAAACCTAATTTATTTTGTCTGAAAACGGACGCAAAGACGCTTCGTTAGGCTAGACAACCAGAAGTACGCCTTGAATAGGTCAATGTATGAACTAAAGCTAGTTCGACCACTACTTTTCGCCTGAGCCATACGGGGAACGAAGCTGCGTACTGAAGACGGTGAGGCGCTCACTCGTTCCTACCTATTCATATCTATCGTGAATTCATTGCAACTGGCCGACCAGTCTGAGCGTGCAACGTGTCATCCGTCTGCTGCCCGCCTCGGTCTGCTTTGCGAACAAGTCAGCGCAGAGGGAATGGAGACCTGATTCGCCTACGAAAACTCCTCGAAGAGGCACATACTTCGTCCGTCCAGTCTGCGTTTATGGGGAGCCCGGCCTGGCATGGCACTCTCTGAACCCTGCCATCTCGCTAGATCAGTTTACCGACTCCGAAGTCGGTCTCGTGTTGCTTCGATTCACCTTCTCTCAAAACCGGACAGCGCCCCGTCGTTAGTACCGCGCCACACCCCAATAGAGGACCCTCACGGTCACGGCCATCGTTCGTCACTCACCTATTATGCACTCATGGCAAGTCGCGTTGGGATGTACCTGCCCTCGAACTCACTCCAGCGTCCTCGGAGCATTGCATGTGGCTCACATATCCTCACCTTCACCACACCGCGCGTGAAGGAAGGACCTCCCGCCGTCAGACGAACCGCTGCTCTGCAGTGAGTGCATGGGCTCTTCGTACTACCCCTACGTTCTCGTGAACACCAGGTCTGCCGTCATCTCCGTCGGTTGCCAGTGGCTCTACCAGAGTGAAACTCTCGTGATACAGGATTGTAGCAGCGGTGGGTGTTGATGTAGGGTCGCTCCATCACGAATACAACCTATCTCTGATGGACCAAATACCAATTGTCCTGTCTGAGGGGTATCTGGGCGCTCACATCGTTAGAGCAGTCAGAAGCACTAGTCTTGAACCCTCACCTTTCGATTGTTGGAAAAACGAATGTCTTCTAGAATCTTCCATTCGGTCCGCGAACCCATATCTTGGGATTTCACGTGTCACGGCTCTCGAAGCACTTCGTTCAAACAATTCGCCCACGCGGAAACCTCCGCACCGACAAGACCTTCTGCTGTGCCCGACCGATCAGCCTTGTCTTGTTGATGTTGGAACTGTCGAGGAAAATTTAGAGGGCAGGAACGCCAATCCTGGCGTTTGTGTGGTGTAATGGTGTGATGACCCGGCTATTTTCTCTAGGCGAGGAATGAGAGTTGGACTCAAAGTACTCGAAATACCAGTCAAATTGATATCTTAGTTGCTTCGATATATGAATTGGAATTGAAGCCGCTTGGACCATCATGCGCGATGGAGTGATAAGATCGGGAACAACGAGGTACGTTGAGGTATGTTGCTGGACAATCTCAATCACCCTTCGAGGCTTCTAGCTTATTCATCTGTGGTTCTGGCCTGTGAGTTATTCACGTCACGCATCACGACCCAATCCCTACCTCGAGCTGTCCAATAATAATGCCACGTCTCTCTCAAGGTCAGAATGCATGTCAGGTGGCATCTCTCCTGGGATCCAGGCTCATCTCAGAGCCTACGGTTTAAGAAGCACAAAGGCACGCGAAAGCGTCCCTTGATCTCCATCTCGCCCGACGAACGCAATTCACTTGTCGACTCGCTCCCATATTCAGCAGTAAACACGCGTAGAACGCCTTTGCAAGATGCATTCGCATACAAGTGCGACGACTGGCTGTTGGCCTCGTTGCAACTCGCGCCAAAACTATCCACAAGAGCCGATAAGACACTCCACCACAAGATGGCATTCATCTCGTCACAGGGCCTATCAAACGGCGGTGGGATCGAAGTCGTGAGCCGGGCCTCCGAACTTGTTTACTGGTGAGCAACAGCACCGAGCTTACTATCTGAGTGATGGCGTGCTGATCGTTGATAATTTTACTACAGCTCGAGGGTGGCTGCCATCTTGTGCTTTGCGTTCACTACCACTCTGCAAGGTCGCACCCCCGCTTCGACGAGCATTCACAATCGGCCTAACAGAGTGACCGCTGTCATTCTTGTATAACACTGCCAGTACTCAGTCTCTTGCAAGGGATCTCCACTACGGTACCCTGTTCGCGACCTCCGCGGCTGTCGATCCTCTCACCCTCATCTCCATCGTCTCCATCGTTCGTCCGTCTCAATCGACTCAGATTCGTCTGACTGCCCTCTCGAAGCTCAGCACGGGGCTCGTGTATATATCCCTTTGCCACCTGGGGCATGAAAGAGATCTTCAGTGCCGTTCGCCGTCGACAACTCTCTGCACTGCAGCGGATACTCGCCATCGTTCCGCGAGAGAGATCGTGATACACCCCTATTCGTCGCCAGTTTGGCAAACGTCAAGATTCCGTCGTTCACCAACGACTTCCGTGGTATCCTACCGGAGTGATATCGCCAGATGCAGGAGAGGTGTGCGAGGGAGCGGTGCGTCGTCTCATCACGGATTCAACACGCTTGCTAATGGTCAATACCAGTACTATTTCTGTGCAGAGTACCTAGACCTCAAGCAATCGGCAATGAACCCAAGCTCCGGATCCTCGAAATCCTCTAAGCGCTTGCACGGACGGGCCTGCTTATCATCGTACGTCACTCTTTACATTACTTGGGATCCCTCGCTTTCCTTCGCTTACTCTGTCTGCACGCCCGCGCAGCGTTCCACTCACATATTGAACAGTCGAGGAGCTCAATGGCAACCATGACTTGTGGGTCGATTGGAACCACATCGGCCATGTTGTGGAATATATAGAGAAGTGGACAAGTGACTTCCTAACGTCCACATTTTTTATGGCGTACAATCTAAGTTATTTTTTGTCTAAAACCGGACCAGAGGGGTTTCGCTGGACTAGACGGCCAGAAATACATCGTGAATAGGTGAATTCATGAACTAAAGCTAGTTCGACTACTACTCCTCTCGGCGTTTGAGTCATACGGCGAACGATGTCGATATTTCGTACGTATTGAGGCACTCGTCCCTACCTAATCTTATCTGTCGTAAATGCATTTTAACTGGCCGAACAGTCTGAGCGTGCGACGTGTCATCCGTTCGCTATCTGCCTCGGTCTGCTTCGCGAACAATTAAGGCACGCGAGTCGGGCCATCGGAGAATCGAGATCTGATTCGCCCCACCAAGACTTCTTGAGGGCACATAATTTGTCCCGTCCAGTCTGTGGGAAGCTCGGTCTGAGAAGGCTGTCGACTTCCAGCATGCTCTGACTCCTGCCATTTCCCAATACGCTCGAGTCAACTCCCGCTGAAATCATGGAAACCCACCAAGACTCATATCGACCATTCTCCATGAATTCTAACTTCAACTCGCCTGACTTCAACTCGTATTACCCTGACCCAAACGATAGTATATCCGCCTTCGTCCTGTCCACTTTCTTCAAACGCCATCAGTTGGTGCCCCATGTGCCTCATGGCAAAAGCGATCATTTGCTGCCTTGTGACGAAATCTATCAGTCGCCGCCTCCTCACAAAGCGCACCTTATCCCTGTAGAAATATTCTCCGAGATCTTTCTGTACACGGTCCAAGACGATTCGCACTCTCAAACGAATTTGATGCTTGTGTGCCGACACTGGCGCAATATTATGCTTTCCACTCCGGGCATCCACTCTCAATTGAGGATCTATGGTTGGACAGAGAAGAAAGATGTCGAGAGATTTGGGAGGAGATGGCTCCTTGATGTGACCGTTGATATACAACATTTGGACCGTTATGGTGAATCGTATGACGATCCTGTCGAATTTCATGCATGCTTTAAGGCTGCAGGTGAGGCTGCATCCAGATGGCGCTCGCTTGTACTCGTTTCATTTCCACCTCCTGGAGAGTACAAGGATTTGCAAATTATGCATCCTTTGCAGCACCTTGAGTCCTTCAAACTCGCCGCAAGTTGCGATCTTGGCAACTTCCTGAAGCCACTTCTCACCGCAATCACCACAACTGTCACCCCACACTTTACTGTAATGGAGGTCTTTCACCCTGATGCTGCACTCCATCTTGTGCAACCTGCTCACTTCCAATTTTTCTCATCCCTCACATCCCTCAGACTTGATTGTGGCAGGATGCAGGATCCTGTCGATATCCTCCCATCCCTGGACAAGCTGGAGATATTTGAGGCCCATCATCTTCGCCTCCCAATCTATTCACCAGGAGTTGATCTTCCCCTCACCCAGATCCTCCGTGTTTTGCATCTGAAGTCTGTTTCCGTACAATGGATAGCAGGCCGGATCTTTCCTGCCATCGAAGAATGCACCATCATATATCCACACCATGCTGATACTATCCAGTCCGTGTATATGCCCTCATGTTCGATTCTGAAATACGATTCTAATAACCTTGGTGCCCTTGAGCATTTCCATTGCCCTCGCCTAGGCGAGTTGGCTATAAAATGTGGCCAATGGAGGAAATGGAGAGGCAAGTTTCAGCTTGTGGCTTTGCATCCCATTTTTGCTGCTCAGAGTCTGACTTGCCTGCATTTGGAAATCAAATGCAGTGGAAGGCTGTTGGCTTATATGCTGGGACTAACCCCAGCTTTGGAAGAGTTGTCGATGAGGCTTTGTAGCCTCAATGCACTGAGCAGCGATTTCTTCCGAGCATTTGCTGCTGGAGGGCACAATGTAAGTGCAAAGCCACCAGGCAAGACTACTTTGCCTCTCTGTAGGCAACTGAGGAAGCTTCATCTGCACTACAAACGATGGTCAAGAGGCGCAGAAAGAAATGGACTCATCCCAACCTTTGGTGCTATCGTGGCATCACACCAGGCCAGGGAACAATCTTTCTCATTTCGATTGAGCTTTGGTGAGGGGTCGGAATTGCAGGAATGGGTTGTCCATGAACCAGTGGAGAGATTTGATTTTGAATCGCAACGAGACAGAACCTTCATTGGGGTTTCAAGCCCACACGGCATAGTTCCGTTATCCAGAGCTTCAGTGGATAGTGATGGTTCCTCCTTTACAGAGTTAGAATACCCTCCACTTCCTAGGGAGTCGGAATACATTGCAACTGATGATTTTTTGGATCTTCCCATTGATTATTTCTTTTCTTTCCATAGCCTCAAAGAAGTGAGGATGAGGAAATTATACCTGGGCATGCAGTCAAACACACAATCTTCGCCAGACGCACCCCTTTTCCATACACTCAAGGTTCTTATAGTTCACATCTCTCATCTGTCACTCTTGGCTAGTCAAACATTCCACAAGCTTGAGAGATACCAGGAAGGATTTGCTTTTTTTGTGGACGAACCAAGACAGGACCGGTTGACAGAAATGCCTGTCTGCACTAGATTGGTTACGTCGCTCTCCAGACTTGCTACTTTGAAACTTCCACAGGTCCGTGAATTGGAAGTACTTGTTGATCATGAGGAGGAACCTGATTACCTCTGGGAAAAGTATGTAGTAGTCAACGCACAGCTATCAGGATTGAAGCTCCTGAGCTTATCCATAACCGCGCGTGATGGATCCTCACATTTCATTGATATCCCAAAGATCCTTGGATCGTTACCAGCTCTGGAAACCTTGGTTCTCCACAAGCGGCATCTAGATATTCCATATGTCACCTTCTTGAAGGCGTTTATCCCAATGAATGCACAGGGTACTTCTGAACCGATCTGGGAGGGCCAGATACCCGAAGTACTTTGCCCCAGGTTGGAGAGTCTGCAGATCGAATATATTAGTCCCACTGACCGACCAGAGCTGATGGCAGTTCTCAAAAGCATCGTCACTCTGCGTGCTATTATTGGGTCTCCTTTGAAGAGTTTCACCTTTTATGATATTTTTCCCGACAAAAAGTGGGAGCTGATTGGGAGAGATGGGAGTTTTACTATGGAAGAGGTTGTTCCAGCTCAGAGATTTAAACTTGACATTTGACCTGAGTAATTCTGGCCTAATCATTGCAATGATTACGCTTAGAACGATGAAAGAAGTATGTACGTAGGGATATTTTTCCATGTCTATGCAAGTCTCTATTCCTAACAATGAAACTGGTTTAAATAATTAATATGAATAATTCACCCACATGTTTTCATTCTAATTTCTCTGCGCCTGGTCATGCGTGTGCAGCACCGGACCACTCCTGCAGCACCCATCCTTCGGACACCAGTCTGCAAGAGGGAGGAGTGGACGATACATATACTGGGAAGGGAATGAAGCGCATGCTCTATTTGCATCCTCCTGATGCTCGTGAGTCCGCTGGTCAGTCTGCAATGTGCGACGCGGTTTCAGCAAATCCTGGGAGGCGAGGTGGGACCATGGGAGATCGATCCTGTCAGCTCCCACGCATGCCATTGCCCGATTTCGTCATAGCGTTGACTTTTGTGCTTGGTGTCAAGTGAGGCTCGTCGGCGAGGATATTTCATGAGATATGTTGCGCCTTCAAAGGATGAAATGGATGCGATGCCATCAGCGCGGGCGGAATATCACAATGTATCTACAGTACACCATGGTGGAGTCAGGGTGGAACAAGCGAAGGCATTGCCGATTGTGGACAATGCGGATGTGTCTTCGCGATATGACCGAAAAATGACCGACGGAGTGTTGGCTGTGGTGCACGTGTAAGAAGATCTTAGTGCTCCGAATAGCGGCCTCTTTACTCTGGTGGTGAGAGTGGAGCCGTCGATGCGAGTGTCGGTGCAGCATTACTACTTCTGCCCACGGGGGAGAAGTCGATTCTGCCCATGGTGAAGAACGCTGGGTCTCGAACACTGCAAGAGGCCACCGCCACCCTCGAGCCCGATCCATTGCCCACGATTGGCCTGACCCAGGCATCCGGAATGACTTCATTGGTCAGTGAAAATTTGATGGGTGCAGCTTCGAGTCTTCCAACGCCGCTTCAAGGGAAAGTCCTCGTGCGTCGAAGCAGACGAGACGCCATAGGCTCGTTTAATCCCCTCGACGATGACATTTGGAAAGCCAAGTGGAGGTCAAGGACGAGGGAGCAGATGCTGAGTGATAGTCATTGGTTCAGGTGCGACCTCGACAAGCAAGCAATAACCAGTGGGACGATCGATGCGAACGGCGGGCGTGCGAACCGGCAGACGGGCCGGTATCGTGAGTGAGTCCATTATATCGAAGGGTGTCACATGACAGATGTGCGGTCCGATTTTGAAGAACACCCGCCGACCGTGGTTGTAATTTTCATCGCTAAATCAGTGTACGGACTCTGAGACCGGTGTTGCTACATTGCTCACAGCTCACCTTCGGCCCACCGTGTCTCAAAACCGGGCCCACCCCGTCGTTCGTACCGCTAATTCCCGATCACGGTCACGGTTGTCGTGCGCCGCTCGCCTATTATGCACGCATGGCAAGTCACGTTGGGATGTACCTGGGTTCAAATTCACTCCAGCGTCCTCGAAGCACTGCGCCGACCGTGATTGTAATTTCCATCGCTAGATCGGTTTACCGACTCCAACGTCGGTCTCATGTTGCTACATTGCTCACAGATCACCTTCAGTCTCTCAAAACCGGATTTACCCCGTCGTTAGTACCGCGTCACTCTCCAGGGAGAGGACCCTCACGGTCACGGCCGTCGTGCGTCGCTCGCCTATTATGCACTCATGGCAAGTCGCGTTGAGATGTACCTGGGCTCAAACTCACTCCAGCGTCCTCGAAGCACTGCACGAGGCTCGCATATCCTCGCCTTCACTACACCACACGTAAAAGAAGGTCCCCCCGGCGTCAGACGAACCGCTGGTTTGCAGTGAGTGGATGGGTGCTTCGTAAAACCCCCGCTTTCTGGTGAACACGACCCGCCGATTGGGTGTTCCTTACCAGAGGCTCGTCAACGAGTTGACAATCTCAATCACCCTTCGTGGGTTCTAGTTAGCTCACCCGTTGTTCTCGCGCATGAGTTATTCACCCATACCGACTCTAATCATTGTTCTCGAATCCCAGTATATTCTTCGTGTATATACGTCTTTTCTACCAGGCGCATGGAGCATGAAAGGCGCCGTCAGTGCCGTTCGCTGTAGTCGAGACCCTCCGCTGCGGTGGGTTCCGGCTAGCGGCCTCTTTACTCTGGTGGTAAGAGTGGAGCCGTCGATGCAACCAGTGTGGAAGAAGTTGATTCTTGGGTCTCGAACATTGCAATGCCATTCTCGGTTCCGACGGTAACAAAGGACATCATTCTCAGACCCACTCCCCACTCGGCCTGAGCCAGACATCCCGAATGAGTTCATTGGTCAGCGGTCAATTGATGGGTGTATTTCAACGCCGTCACTTGTGCACCGGAGCAGACGAAACGGCGCAGACTCGCCTAATCACCTCGATGACGACAGTCGAGAACTCGCAGAGGACGAGGACAAAGCCGAGGGAGCGGATGCTGAGTGACGGTCATTGGTTCATGTGCGCCCTCGAGGTGCAAATGACGAACAGCGGGACGATGCGAACGGCGAGCGTGTGAACCGGTACATGGGTCGAAATCGTGAGTGCGTTCATTACGATGAAAGGATGCCAGCAACGAGATCGATTAGACCCTCACACGGCGGAGGCGCAGTCCGTTTCCGCCTTCGAAGGACAGGTGGTTCATTCTCGCTCGAAAGGTCAAGAGCAGCATCTGCTCAACATAGGCTCATGTCTTTCGTCTAGGACAAGGTCTCCTCCTTCGTTCAGTGATCCATTCTCGTTTTATGTCGCTCTTTCTTATTACAACTCCGCTTCCCTTACTTTCCGAGTCGAATGATCTGCTGATCATTTGTTTCTTGGCTCATAGGTCAGCCTATTTTAGACGTGCATTGCCGATTACGTTTACGATGATCACGTGAGCTCGCACATTCCTCCAACGAATATCGCCGACGGCCCTTCCCTCGCCCGACCCATTGTCGCTCACCCGTCGACCCTTGCGTCGGTTTGTAGCCCGTTGTGATTTTGCGTCGAGAGGCATCTCACCTTACGCCGCGAATATCCCTCTGTGGCGTGCAAAGAAGTCCCGCGACGAAGATGCGGCGGGTGCATGAAGAATGCTGCGCGTCTCGTGTCTGGTATGTCAATATAAAGATTGTTCCTGTCGAAGTAGTCGTCTACCAAGATACCAAGCTCATCCACCCATTCTGTAGAACCAGCTCGATGGCCCACATCGCATCCCCTCACTCTCCTGACCGTAATTTTATCGCTGGATCAGTTTTACCGACTCCGAAGTCGGTCTCGTCTTGCTACTCTGCTCACAGATCACCTTCGATCCATCATCTATCAAGACCGCACACGCTACGCCAACTGAGTAGAGCACCTCGTCGTTAGTCCCGCGCCACTCCCCAATACAGGACCCTCATGGTCACTGCCGTCGTTCGTCGCGCCTTATTTCATTCCATTTCGTTCGTCACTCGCCCATTACGCCCTCATGGCAAGTCGCGTTGGGATGTACCTGCCCTCGAACTCACTCCAGCGCCCTCGAAGCACTGCACGAGACTCGAGACTCGCATATCCTCAACTTCGCCACACAGCGCGTGAACGAGTCTCTTAAGGACCTCTCCTCGTGGGACGAACCCCTGCTCTGCAGTGGGTGCGCGGGTGCGTCGTACTACCCATTTGTGTGCACCGCCCTAGTTGGTGGTACAATCATTCGTTCCCGCTTCTGGTGAACACAAGTCGTCCGTCAAGCTCCGAGTGAGTGGGTGATAGATCGTTTCATCACGAGATCAATACAGAGCCGATTAATCAACACAGTTATTGTTCTCGCTAAGAAGTATCTGGACGCTCACACCATCTAGAGTGGTCGGCAATGTACCCAAGCACTAAGATCCTCTGAGTCCTCTCAGCATCTGTATTCTTGTCCTTGTACACCTTTATCTACATATCCTAAACACTCGGCTAACGCTGGTTCACTTCACCTCCGTCGTCCCCTAAAAGACCCACCGCTCGACAAAGATTAGAGCGCCCGATTCGACCAGAACCTCCCTTGTTGAGCTTGAAGGGGTCTAAAGAGCAGGACTAGAGAGCCCCTTGGCCTTCTGTATTTGTCTTTAGTGTAACGTGGATTATCTTTAAACGAGGAAGACTGTTTGGGGGCAAAGTGCTCAAAGGACAAGTCAAAAAGATATCTTAGTTACCTCGATATGTGAATTGAAGTCGCTTAGACCAATGTACGATGAGGCGATGAGAGTTGAGATACCACTGTTCGAAGGTTAGAGTTTATTCAACCGTTGTTTTCGCGCGTGAGCCCCGGCCAACCCTTACCTTCGACAGGGCTGTCTAATAATGTGGCTTGTTGGTACAGTCACGGCTATCAAGTTTCTCAAGGGCTCGGGTGGCAAGGCCCAGGCTCAACTGCTCTTGACCTCCATCTCGTCCCGACGAACGCGACTTACTTGTTGACTCGCTCCTATATTCTGCAGTAAACACGCGTAGAACGTCTTTGCAAGATGAATTCGCGTACAAGTGCGACGACTGGCTGTTCGCCTTGCTGTTGCTCGCGCCAGTACATCCACAAGTGCGGATAAGGCGAGAAAAAAGACCAAACTCACCGCATGATGGTATTCATCTCGTCACGGACCTTTTGGTGGGGTCGGGTGCCGTGAAATGTGCCCCCGAACTGGTGAGCAACAACGCCAGGCTTACTAGCTGAGGGGCGGCGTGCTGATCATTGATAATTTTGCTCATAGCCCGAGGGCGCCAGCTATCACCTGCTTCGCATTCGTTACCACTCTGCAAGATCGACCGCCCGCTTCGATGAGCATTCGCAACGTCGTGTCCTCTGTCTTTCGTACCGCGCTATCAGCATTCTGTCTCTTGCACCCACTGCAATACCCTGTTCACAACCCCGTGGTTGTTATTCCTCTCACCCATAACTCCGTGTTCGTCCCTCGAGCGGCTCATCGAAAGCACCTGCTCTCGGACTCGTCTCACTGTCCTCTCGAATCTCAGCACAGGCTCCGCGTATATACTCTTTTGCCACCTGGTGCATAATAGAAGTCGTCAGTATCGTTCGGTGTAGACGACACCTTGCACTGCGGCCCGCCGTCGTTCCGCGAGAGAGGTCATGATACACCCTCATTCGTCCTCAGCTGTGGCGGACGTCGAGATATCGCGGCCACCGTCGACCTCCGTGGAGTCCCATCGCTGGACGTAGAAGAGACGGGTGGGGGAGCGATACGCCGTCTCATCACCAACTCAATACACTTGCCACTGGACCATACGAGCACTCCTTTTCAGTGTGGAGTACATGGGCCTCACGCAATCGACAAATACCTCAAGCTCCGCATCCTCGAAACCCTCTGGGCGCTCGCACGCTTACCCTCGTACGTCTCTCTTTACATTAATTAGAATCCTTCGCTTATTGCACCTTCACGCCCGCGCGGTACTCCGCTCGCGTACGGAATAGACCAGCTCCCCAATGGCAGCCATGACTTCTGGGTCAATTGGAACATCCTCAATTAACACCAGCCCTGTTGGGGAGTACTCAGAAAAGAGGACGAGTGACCTGACTTGTCCAAATTTTTTATGGTGTAAAATTTCTGAAACGACTCGGCGCAAAGAGGCTCCTTTGGACTGGACAGCCATAAATACATCTTGAATAGTCAATATATAGATTATAGCTAGTTCGACTACTAGGCCTCTCGGCGTTTGAGTCATACATAGGACGAAGTCGTTATTTCGTTCGTACAGGGGCCGGATGCGTGAGTCACTGATTCGTCCCTACCTAATCCGATCGATCGTGAATCCATTTCGACTGGTGGAGCCCCACGGTTCCATACCAATATAGACGCGTGCCCGTTTCGCGAACAAGGGCATGCGGATCGGGCCAAGGGAGAATGAGATCTGATTCGCCTCATCAATACTTCTCGAGGGAGCAGATAATTTGTCCCGTCTAGTCTGCATTTACGGGGAGCCCGGCCTGTAAAGGCTGTCCTGTCTTCTAGGACGCGCCACACGCTTTCCGTGCGGCGAGCGGATTAGCATTCTCTGACCCCTGCCATCTCCCAGTGCGCTCGAATTGATACTCAGTAAATCATGGAAACCTACACAAACCCATATCCATCATTCCCCATGACTCTTTATTACAATTCCACCAGAATCGGAAGGGCACCCTCCCACTTCCACAAGCTGCCCTGTGACAAAATCTATCAGTCGTCCTGTCACAAAGCCCACTTTGTCCCTGTAGAAATATTCTCCGACATCTTTCTGTTCACGGTCCAAGACGATCCGCACTCTCAAACGAATTTGATGCTCGTGTGCCGACACTGGCGCGATATTATGCTTTCCACTCCTGGCATCCACTCTCAATTGAGGATCTACGGTTGGACAGAGAAGAAAATTGTCGAGAGGTTTGGGAGGAGATGGCTTCTTAATGTGATTGTTGATATACAACATTTGGAGACTGATATGGATGGAGACATTGAACCAGGTGTTGACCCTGTCGAATCTCATGCATGCATTATGGCTACAGCCGAGGTAGCATCCAGATGGCGGTCGATTGTACTCCTTTCATTCCCACCTCCTGGAGAATACAAGGATTTGAAAATTATGCATCCTTTGCGGCATCTTGAATCCTTCAAACTCGCCGCAACTTGCGACCTTGGTAACTTCCTGGAGCCACTTCTCACCGCAATCACCACAACTGTCACCCCACGCTTTACGGTCATGGAGGTATTTCACCCTGATGCTGCACTCCACCTTGTGCAACCTGCTCACTTCCAATTTCTCTCATCCCTCACAACCCTCAGACTAAATTGTCGCAGGATGCAGAATCCTGTCGATATCCTCCCATCCCTGAACAAGCTGGAGATATTTGAGGCCCATCATCTTCGCCTCCCAATCTATTCACCAGGAATTGATCTCCACCTAACCCAGATCCTCCGTGTCTTGCATCTGAAGTCTGTTTCCGTCCAATGGATAGCAGGCCGGATCTTTCCTGCCCTCAAAGAATGCTCTATCATATTCCCACACCACCCTGATGCTCTCCAGTCTGTGTATATGCCATCCTGTTCGATTCTGAAATATCACTCGAATAACCTTCGCACCCTTGAACATTTTCATCATCCCCCACTGGCTAGATTGGAGGTAAAATGTGGACAATGGAGGACCTGGAGAGGCAATCTGCAGCTCGCCACTCTGTATCCCATTTTTGCTGCTCAGAGTCTGACTTGCCTGTATCTGGAAATCAAATGCAGTGAACGGCTGTTGGCTTATATGCTGGGACTTACCCCATCCTTGGATGAGCTATGGATGGGACTTTCGGGCCCCCATGCACTGAGCAGTGCATTCTTCCTGGCGTTTGCTGCTGGTCGGCGCAATACAACCGGAGGGCCATCAAGGCAGACCATTGCACCACTCTGTAGGCAACTGAAGAAGCTTCATCTGCACTACAAACGATGGTCAAGAGGCGCAGAAAGAAATGGACTCATCCCGGCCTTTGGTGCTATTGTGGCATCACACCGGGCCAAGGAACAAACATTCTCATTTCAATTGAGCTTTGGTGAAGGGTCAGAATTGCAGGAATGGATTGTCCATGAACCAGTGGAGAGATTTGACTTTGAATCGCAACGACACAGAACCTTCATTGGGGTTTTAAGCCCACATGGCATAGTTCCGTTATCCAGGCCTTCAGTGGGTGGTGAATACCATCCTCCTACAGGGTTAGACTACCCTCCACTTCCTAGGGAGTCGGAATACATTACAACTAATGAGAATTTGGAGCTTCCCATTGATTATTTCTTTTCCTTCCATGGCCTCAAAGAAATGAGGATGAGGGGATTAGTCCTGGGCATGCGGTCAAACACACAATCTTCGCCAGATGTACCCCTTTTCCATACACTCAAGGTTCTTACTGTTCGGGCCTCTCATCTGTCACCCTTTGCTAGTCAAATATTCCACAAGCTTGAGAGATACCGGGCGTTTGCTTCTGATGTGGACGAGCCAAGACAGGACCGGTTGACAGAAATGCCTGTCTGCACTAGATTGGTTACGTCGCTCTCCAGACTTGCTACTTTGAAACTTCCACAGGTTCGTGAATTGGAAGTACTTGTTAGTTATGAGAAGAAACCTGGTCACCTCTGGGAAAAGCACGTCGCTGTCAATGCAAGGTTGTCAGGATTGAAGCTCCTGAGCTTATCCACAACCAGGACTGTAACCTCATATTTCAATGATATCCCAAAGATCCTTGGATCGTTACCAGCTCTGGAAACCTTGGTTCTCCAAATCCAGCATCTAGTTTATCCATATGACACCTTCTTTGAGGCGTTTATCCCAATGAATGCACAGGGTACTTCTGAACAGATCTGGGAGGGCCAGACGCCCGAAGTACTTTGCCCCAGGTTGGAGAGTCTGCAGATCGAAGGTATTAGTCCCACTGTCCAACCAGAGCTGATGCCAGTTCTCCAAAGCATCGTTACTCTGCGTGCTATTATTGGGTCTCCTTTGAAGAGTTTCACCTTTTATCATCATTATCTCAACAAAAAGTGCGAGCTGATTAAGAGAGATGGGAGTTTTATGATGGAAGGGGTTGTTCCAGCTCAGAGCTTTAAACTTGACATTTGACCTGAGTAATTCTGGCCTAATCACTGCAATTATCATGCTTAGAACGATGTCAGAACTATGTACACTGGGATATTTTCCATGCTTATGCAAGTCTCTATTCCTAAGAACGAAACTGCTTAAATAATTAATATGAAGAATTCACCAGCATGCGTTCATTCTAATTTCTCTGTGCCTGGCTCAAGCGTGTGCAGCATCACTCCTGCGGCACCCACCCTTTGGATACCGGTCTGCAAGAGGGAGGAATGGGCGATAAGGAAATGGCACTCATGCTCCATTTGCGTTCTCCTGATGCTCGTGAGCTTACCCCGTGTCCGCTCGTGAGCCTGCAATGCGCGACGCGGTTTCGACAAATTCTGTGGAGACGATCTTGGCAGCTCTCACGCATGACATTGCCCGATTTCGTCATAGCGTCGACTTTTGTGCTTGGTGTCCAGTTCGGCTCGCCGGCGAGGACATTCTATGAGATATGTTGCGCCTTCAAAGGATGAAATGGATGCGGTGCCACCAGAGCGGGTGGTATATCCACACTATGGTGGGGCCAGGGTGGAACAAGCCAAGGTGTTGCCGATTGTGGACAATGTGGATGTGTCTTCGCGATATGGCCGAAGATGACCGACGGAGTGTTGGCGGTGGTGTGCGTGTAAAAAGATGTTAGTGCTCCTAGCGGCCTCTTTACTCTCGTGGTAAGAGTGGAGCCGTCGATGCAGCCAGTGTCGATGCGGCATTACTACTTCTGCTCACGGGGAAGAAGTTAATTCTGCCAATGGTGAAGAACGCTGGGTCTCGAACACTGCGAGAGGCGACCCCCACTCTCGAGCCCGATCCATTCCCCACGCTTGGCCTGATCCAGGCACCCCGGATGACTTCATTGGTCAACGATAATTTGATGGGTGCATCTTAGAGTTTTCCAACGCCGCTTCAAGAAAAAGTCCTCATGCGTCGAAGCAGACGCGATGCCACAGGCTCGTTTAATCTCCTCGACGACGACAGCCGAAAACCCGAGCGGAGGTCAACAACGAGCGAGCAGATGCTGAGTGATAGTCATTGGTTTATGTGCGACCTCGACGAGCAAGCGATAACCAGCGGGACGACACTAGCGGCGGGCGTGCGAACTGGCAGATGGGCCGACATCGTGAGTGCGCTCAAGATGTCGAAGGGTGTCACATGACAAATGTGCAGTCCGATTTCTCAAAGGACACTCTCCGACCATAATTGTAATTTTCATCGCTTGATCAGTTTATCGACTCTGAAGTCGGTTATGTTGCTACATTGCTCACAAATCACCTTCAACCCACCGTCTCTCAGAACCAGACCCACCCCGTAGTCAGTACCGCGTCACTCCCCTGTAGAGGACCCTCACAGTCACGGCCGTCGTGCGTCGCTCGTCTATTATGCACTCATGGCAAGTCATGTTGGGATGTACTTGGGTTCGAACTCACTCCAGCGTCTTCGAAGCACTGCACGAGTCTCGCATATCCTCGCCTTCACTACACCACGTACAAGAAGGTCCCCCCGCCGTCAGACGAACCGCTGGTTTGCAGTGAGTGGATGAGTGCTTCGTACAACCCCCGCTTTCTGGTGAACACGACATCTCCCATTATCACCGCCGATTGCGTGTTCCTTACCAGAGGCTCGTCAACGAGTTGACAATCTCAATGACCCTTCGTGGGTTCTAGTTATTCAGCCGTTGTTCTCGCGCATGAGTTATTCACCCATACCGACTCCAATCATTGCTCTCGAATCTCAGTATGTTCTTCGTCTTTTCTACCAGGCGCATGAAAGGCGCCGTCAGTGCCGTTCGCTGTAGTCGAGTCCCTCCGCTGCTGTGGATTCCAGCTGGTGGTAAGAGTGGAGCCGTCGATGCAACCAGTGGGGAAGAAGTTGATTCTTGGGTCTCGAACATTGCAATGCCATTCTCGGTTCCGACGGTAACAAAGGACATCATTCTCAGACCCACTCCCCACTCGGCCTGAGCCAGACATCCCGAATGAGTTCATTGGTCAGCGGTCAATTGATGGGTGTATTTCAACGCCGTCACTTGTGCACCGGAGCAGACGAAACGGCGCAGACTCGCCTAATCACCTCGATGACGACAGTCGAGAACTCGCAGAGGACGAGGACAAGGATGAGGGAGCGGATGCTGAGTGACAGTCATTGGTTCATGTGCGCCCTCGAGGTGCAAACGACGAACAGCGGTACGATGCGAACGGCGAGTGTGTCAACCGGTACATGGGTCGAAATCGTGAGTACGTTCATTACGAGGAAAGGCTGTCAGCAACGATATCGATTGGAACCTCACACGATAGAGGCGCAGTCCGTTTCCGCCTTCGAAGGACAGGTGGTTCATTCTCGCCCGAAAGGTCAAGAGCAGCATCTGCCCAGCGTAGGCTCAAATCTTTCGTCTAGGACAGGGTTTCCTCCTTCGTTCAGTGATCCATTCTCGTTTACGTCGCTCCTTCTTATTTCAACTCCGCTTCCCTTACTTTCCGAGTCGAATGATCTGCTGACCATTTGTTTCTTGGCTCATAGGTCAGCCTATTTTAGACGTGCATTGCCGATCACGTTTACGACGATCGCGTGAGGTCGCGCGTTCCTCTTCAACGAATATCGCCAACGGCCCTCCCCTCGCCCGACCCATTGTCGCTCACCCGTCGACCCTTGCGTCGGTTTGTAGCCCGTAGTGATTTTGCGTCGAGAGCCACCTCGCCTTACGCCGCGAATATCCCTCTGTGGCGAGCAAAGAAGTCCCGCGACGAAGACGCGGCGGGTGCATGAAGAATGCTGCGCGTCTCGTGTCTGGTAGGTCATTATAAAGATTGCTCCTGTCGAAGCAGTCGTCTATCGAGATACCAAGCTCATCCACTCATTCTGTAGAACCCGTTCGATGGCCCACATCGCATCCCCTCACTCTCCTGACTGTAATTTTCATCGCTGGATCATTTTACCGACTCCGAGGTCGGTCTCGTCTTGTTACTTTGCTCACAGATTGCCTTCGATCCATCGTCTATCAAGACCGCACACGCTACTCCACCTGAGAAGAGCACGTCGTCGTTAGTCTCGCGCCACTCCCCGATACAGGACCGTCATGGTCCCTGCCGTCGTTCGTCGCGCCTCATTTCCTTCCATTTCGTTCGTCGCTCGCCCATCTATATTCTATATATTAACGAAAGATGGTGACAGGTGACATAAATCGGTGATTGGCTCCAGCCTCTCGCTTAACAAATTTCTTCCCACACAGCCACCAAAAAAACCACCGAAAAACTTTCCCCTTCGTAAATTCCTTTTTTAAACATGTAGATAAAAATGTAGATAAACAGGAAAATAGTGAAATAATAAGTATATCCTATAGCGCATTTAGTATGACGAGCGTGAGCCTTACAACAGGGCGATAACTTGAAGAAATAAAAAAATAATTCATAAAATCCATTTTAAATATCTAAATAATTAGGTAAACAACCAGAAATATATGACATGATATATTTATAATAATGAGCCAGTGTAATGAGTAGCAGGCTTGACCAATGACTACTGAATGTGGCACCACCTGCCACAGGCCTCGCCCGAGTCTTCAAGATTACCTTCTAGCAGCACTCAAATATTTCCCAAAAAATTATAATAATTGCCGATATGTAAGTAATTAGTCATGGGCAGAATACCGAAACCAACACCTTCGTCTTTGGGATCATTTTATTACTTTAACCACTGCACAGGAGAAACAAGCTATTTCAAGGGCTCAGAAACATCAGATATGTGTTTACAGAGGTTCAGCACATATTCTGTCGCTGTATTATTTGCCTTCTGGCACATTCCAACTCCTCATTCCAAAATCTATCCTGTTCCTTGCCTCTCACACCAGAGCCACCCCTATATACTCTACCTTTACCTGCATTGTCTCATCCATTATCACCACTGGACCCCTTGATCTCCTTTTCCCCACCACTATCATCTCCTGCTGTTGCTACTGCAGCCCCTCATGCATCCCCACCTGCAGCCAGCACCTTGAAAGCAGGGTAATCCCCCTTGCTATTGACTCCCTCTGTTTGATCATGACTCAGGCCAGAACATAAGAATGTACCTTTTCCTTTGCCAGTGGCAGGTCCAGATTCTAACTATGAACCTGCTGTGGATCTATAATCTGCTTCACCTCAATTACCTGCTTACAGTCAACCACCCAGAGGATGACCAAGGGCACAAGCTAGGGCACAAGCAAGGAGGCTGCAAAGGGGGCAAGGTCAAGGCCATGCACTGCACAATCCCACATATATCCTGCATCTAAATGTGCCAGTATTCCATACAATAATGCATGGCCACCCCATAGGTTGTCAGCATTTGGGGATTTTGTTTGCTCCTTTTGCCATGCTGAACACTGGGTAGAAGAGAGGCAGCAGGGTTCAACCATTAATAATCCTGTCTTACACTCTGTTGTCATGATACCTCCTATTGCAAGATACTTAAGAATGGCCTCAAAGCAGAGTTTCTCACACAGGTTGCTGTGATTTGGGATGATGAAGTTCCAATGCTGCATAGATATTGCATGGGAGCAGTAGATTGCACTCTGAAGGGTATCCCTGACAGTACCAGGCCTTTGGGTGGTATTGTGGTGCTTTAGGGAGGGGACTTCAGGCAGTGGTTGAGAAAGGCAGTAGGTAAAATATTGCATATGCATATATCCAACACTCATACCTGTGGCAGCATTCCATCTGACTCAAGACATGCAGCCTGGGTAGAGGGAGGCTTGAAGAGTCTTCTCCATGCAACTTTGTATTTCTAATCCTCAGCCAAAGCAATCAAGGTATTCCACAGAGAGAGCAATCTTTACTACTTGCAATAAAACAGTGGGTGGGCACAACCACAGCATTCGTGCCAAGCTCTCTGGGGTTACCCACACCTTTGCAGGGTATGACAAGGTTGTCTGTGAGACTCAGGAAAGGGAAGGGCACTGTGTTGATTTGGATACAGGCTATGCTCCCAAATGCCCACAGGCTCTGACACCAAATGGCTTTCCAAAGGCAAACCTGGCACTCAAAGTGGGATGCCCAGTGATGCTGCTGTACAACTGGGATCCTTCCCAAAGTCTTTACAATGGAACAAGGCTACTGATTGCTTACCCCTCCACATATGTCCTTGAAGGCTGCATTTTGGGAGATGAGCCTAAGTGTTCATTCCTTGCATCACCCAATACTCATGTAAGAGTGACCCTACTTTCATCATTTCACACTGTCAATTCCCAGTTAGCCTGCCCTTTGAAATAACAACCAACAAAAGCCACAGACAATCTGTCAAGCATGTAAGGATTGAACAATATATTTCTGTCTTGACACACAGCTAACTCTATGTTGCACATTCAAGGGCCACTGCTATATGTTCTATTTCCACAAGGGGAAGCAGAGACTCAAACCCAGAATGTAGTGTATCCAGAAGTGCTACTGACATAATATTGAATATATGTACATTGAACATAGCGATGAAGGTCAAAAACTGCTGTCCATTGAACACCTATACCACTACCAGTTATATACTAGAGCCACAAGAAATGTAAGAGCAATACCACAAGCCACAAGAAGACAACAGAAGACAAATGAAATGGAAAGACAGCACAATGGAATTAATGCAAGACAACAGGATGGAATGGAAGGCAAGACTGATGCTCAGTTCACAGCATACCTATCTCTGACAGAAAATGAAACTCCCTTACTTCATTATTCTATCTACTTCTATGGTAGGACTACTTATATAGTAATAACAGCCAAGCCACAACATGAAACCAGTATCAGAATGCACAGAAGTGGGTCTACAACCCTGTACATAACCAATATTAAGGAACTGTAATTAAATCCAAACCATACCTACTATAACAAGAACAACAATATTCTGATAATCTCCCACACATAGACATGAATCTGCCCTTGGACAAAGGTTAACTGTTTCGCTTGCGAAACCCGGACAGATACTTGTCTATATATTAACGAAAGATGGTGACAGGTGACATAAATCGGTGATTGGCTCCAGCCTCTCGCTTAGCGCTTTTTCTTCCCACACAGCCACCGAAAAACCACCGAAAAAATTTCCCCTTCGTAAATTCCTTTTTAAACATGTAGATAAAAATGTAGATAAACAGGATATCCTATAGCGCATTTAGTATGATGAGCGTGAGCCTTACAACAGGGTGATAACTCGAAGAAATAAAATAAAAATTCATAAAATCCATTTTAAATATCTAAATAATTAGGTAAACAGCCAGAAATATATGACATGATATATTTATAATAATGGGCCAGTGTAATGAACAACAGGCTTGACCAATGACTATTGAATGCAGCACCACCTGCCACTGGCCTTGCCCGAGGCTTCAAGATTACCTTCTAGCAGCACTCAAACATTTCCCAAAAAATTATAATAATTGCCGATATGTAATTAATTAGTTATGAGCAGAATACTGAAACCAATACCTTCGTCTTTGGGACCATTCTATTACTTTAACCACTGTACAGAAGAAACAAGCTATCTAAAGGGCTCAAAAACATCAATAATGTGTCTATAAAGGCCTATTACATATTTACTTACTGTATTATTTGCCTTCTGGCACATTCCCACTCCTCATTCCAAAATCTATCCCTGTTCCTCACCCTCCACAGGTGGCAGCACCAAAGCCACTCTATATAAACAAGCTTTACCTGAATTATCAAACCCATTATCACCACTGCACCCCTTATCTCCTTGATCCCCTTTTCCCCATTCCCATCACCTCCTCCTGCTGCAGCTGCCCCTCATGCAACACCATCTGCACCTACCACCTTACAAGCAGGGTGATCTCCCCTCCTGTTTAACCCCTCTCTTTGTTTGATCATGGCTCTGGGCCAGAACATGAGAATATGCCTCTTCTTTTGCCAGTGGCAGATCCTGATTCAGACTATGAACCTGCTGTAGATCCATGGTCTTCTTCACTCAATTACCTGTTTATGGCCAACCATCAAGGGCATCACCAAGGGGACAACCTAGGGGACAACCAAGGAGGCTATGGCATGACAGAAGAGGGGCAACAGTATCCAACCATTAATAATCCTGTTTTCACACTCTGTTGTTATGCTGGCAAGTCATGCACCATTTGATTATTGGTCTTCAGGACTCCTGGATTGATAGTCCCTGAGGTATTTGTTCCACCCTCAGAGGACCCACCTCTCCTGAGAAGAAGAGTCTAGACACTTCCAGGAACACATTCGTCAGTATAATTCAACATTGCATTCACATTGCATGGAAGCAGTGGACCACACTCTGAAGGGTGTTCCTGACAGTACCAGGCTTTTGGTGGTATTGTAGTGCTCTGGAGAGGGGACTCCAGGCAGTAGGGAAGACATTGCATATGCATGCATCCAACACTCATACCTATGACAGCATGTGCAGATCTTCCCATTTGACTCAAGACATGTGTGGCTTAGGCAGAGGGAGGCTTGAAGAGTCTTCTCCATGCAACTTACCCAGGTACTTCCAATCCTCAGCCAGGGCTACCAAGGTACTTCACAGAGAGGACAATCCCCACACTTGCAATGAAACAGTGGATGGGCACAACCAGTGTTCTTGCCAAGTACTCTGGGTTACCCACACCTTTGCAGTTTACGATAGAGTTATCTGTGAGACTCAGAAAGTGCAGAGGCACTAGACTGAAGATTTGTATGCAGGCTATTCTCCTGAATACCCACAGACTCTGGCACCAAATGGCCTTCCAAAGATGAGGCTGGCACTCAAGGTGGGATTTACAGTGATTCTGCTGCACAATTTGGATCCTTCCCAAGGTCCTTACAATGGAACAAGGCTACTGATCACTTGCACCTCCACCAATGTCCCTGAGGGTTGCATTTTGGGAGGTGAGCAAGAGTGTTCATTCCTTGCATCACTCAAGATTGACCCTACCTTCATCATTGCACTCTGTCAATTCCCAGTTTGCCTGCCCTTTGCAATGACAATCAACAAAGTATGTAAGGATTGGACTACATACTCCTGTCTTCACATACAGCTAACTCTATGTTGCACTTTCAAGGGCCACTGCTATATGTTCTATTTCCACAAGGGGAGGCAGGGACTCAGACTCAGAATGTAGTGTATCCAGAAGTGCTACTGACATAATATGAATATATATGTACATTGGACAAAGAAAAGAATCTGCCCTTGGACAAAGGTTAACTGTTTCGCTTGCGAAACCCGGACAGATACTTGTTACGCCCTCATGGCAAGTCGCATTGAGTTGTACCTGCCCTCGAACTCACTCCAGCGTCCTCGAAGCACTGCACGAGGCTCGCATATCCTCACCTTCGCTACTCAGCACGTGAAGGAGTCCCTCAAGGACCTCTCCCCAGTGGGACGAACCGCTGGTCTGCAGTGGGTGCGCGGGTGCGTCGTTCTACCCATTTGTGTGCGCCGCCTGAGGTGGTGGTACAACCATTCGTTCCCACTGCTGGTGAACACAAGTCGTCCGTCAAGCTCCCTCGATTGAGTGTCCCTCCACCAGCAATGTAGGGCGGCGAGCGAGTGGGTGATAGATCGTTTCATCACGAGATCAATGCAGGGCCAATTAATCAACGCAGTCATTGTTCTCGCCAAGACGTATCCGGACGCTCACACCATCTAGAGTGGTCGGCAATGTACCCAAGCACTAAGATCCTCCGAGTCCTCTCAGCATCTGTATTCTTGTCCTTGTACATCTTTATCTACATATCCTGAACACTCAGCTAACGCTGGTTCACTTCACCTCCGCCATCTCCTAAAAGACCCACCGCTCGACGGAGATTAGAGCGCTCAATTCGACCGGAACCTCCCTTATTGAGCTTGAAGGGGTCTAAAGAGCAGGACTAGAGAGCCCCTTGGCCTTCTGTATTTGCCTTTAGTGTAACGTGGATTATCTTCTCTAAACGGGGATGACCGTTTGGGGCTCGAAGGACAAGTCAAAGAGATATCTTAGTTACCTCGATATGTGAATTGAAGTCGCTTAGACCAATGTACGATGAGGCAATGAGAGTTGAGATATCACTGTTCGAAAATTAGTGTTTATTCATCCGTTGTTTTCGCGCGTGAGTCCCGGCCAACCCTTACCTTCGACAGGGCTGTCCAATAATGTGGCTTGTTGGTACAGTCACGGCTACTAAGTTTCTCAAGGGCTCGGGTGGCAAGGCGCAGGCTCAACTGCTCTTGACCTCCATCTCGCCCGACGAACGCGACTTACTTGTTGACTCGCTCCTATATTCTGCGGTAAACACGCGTAGAGCGCTTTTTCAAGATGAATTCGCGTACAAGTGCGACGACTGGCTGTTCGCCTTGCTGCTGCTCGCGCCAGTACATCCACAAGTGCGGATAAGACGAAAAAAAAGACCAAATCCACCGCACGATGGTATCCATCTCGTCACGGACCTTTTCAAAGGGCGGTGGGGTCGGACGCTGTGAACTGTGCCTCCGAACTTGTGAGCAACAACGCCAGGCTTACTATCGGAGGGGCGGCGTGCTGATCATTGATAATTTTGCTCACAGCTCAAAGGCAGCTGCTATCATCTACTTCGCATTCGCTACCACTCTGCAAGATCGACCGCCCGCTTCGATGAGCGTTCGCAACGTAGTGTCCTCTGTCTTTCGTACCGCGCTATCAGCACTCTGTCTCTTGCACCCACTGCAATAGCCTGTTCACAACCCCCGCGGTTGTCATTCCTCTCACCCACAACTCTATCTTCGTCCCTCCAACGTCGAAAAGCACCTGCTCTCGGAGTCGTCTCACTGTCCTCTCGAATCTCAGCACAGGCTCCGCGTGTATACTCCTTTGCCACCTGGTGCATAAAAGAAGTCGTCAGTGTCGTTCGCTATAGACAGCACCTTACGCTGCAACCGGTTGTCGTTCCGCGAGAGAGATCGTGATATGGCCCCGTTCGTCCTCAGCTGTGGCGGACGTCAGGATATCATCGTAGTCACCGCCGACCTCCGTGGAGTCCCACTGGGGTAATACCACTGGAACGGAGGAGACGGCGAGGGAGTGATGCATGTCTCATCACGCACCCAGCACGCTTGCTAATGGGTGATAGGAGTACTATTTTGTAGTGTAGAGTACCTGGACCTCGAACAATCGACAAATAGCTCAAGCTATGCATCCTCGAAACCTCTGGGCGCTCGCACGCTTACCCTCGTACGTCTCTGTTTACATTACTTAGAATCTCTCGCTTACTGCACCTGCACACCCGCGCGGTTCTCCACTCACGTACGGGCTAGGCCAGCCCCCCAATGACAGCCATTACCTCTGGGTCGATTAGAACCTCTTCTTGTTAGACTAGCGCAGCGAGTGAGCGGGCGATAGAACCGTGAGGATCTTTCGCCCCCTCGCTCGTCGCGCCTATATACATGATCGAGACAATAGGACGCGTGGCCAGTGGCCCACAGATAAGAGCAATCTACACAGAAGACGTATGGACAATAAGACAGAACTAATAGGGTAATAGTGGCACAGAGATTGTGCCCGTGTGGCTTGGGCGTGTAGGCCACAAACGGGGTGTATCGCCGGACAAAGGTGAGGCTGGAGCGGGGACGAGTCTGAGGCTGGACCGAGACGTCATAGCAATCCAACACTTCTCTTTATACAAGCCCTGTTGGGGAGCATTCAGGAAAGAGGACGAGTGACCTTACTGTTGTCCAGGATTTTCTATGGTGTAATACCTCTAGAACGACCAGACGCAAAGAGGCTCCTTTGGACTGGACAGCTAGAAATAGATCTTGAATAGTCAATGTATGGATTGTAGCTACTTTGACTACTACGCCTCTCGGCGTTTGAACCATTCGTGAGACGAAGTCGTTATTTCGTACGTCCGTCATGTCAATATCAAAGACGAGTTCACGTTTGAGGGGTTGTAGGTGACCAGGCCGAAGGCTCTTCTTATCTTTTGGCTATGGCGAGGTCGTCAGCTAGGAAGAACGGTTAATTGGTTTCGCAACGTACTGAGCACTAACCCTTGCATTGTACACTGCTCCGATTTCGAAACGACTGGGATTCAAATTTTCAATGCTTCTTCAGGTCGTCCGAGTCCTTGAAAGAATTGTAACGAAGGTAGACATCGTTTTCAAGGATGAACGCGAACTCGCGCTGGGTGAAGAAACTTTGTTTGGCCTGCGGAGTTTGAAATCGCGTCGTCAAGGGAATCTTTCAACCAATGTTCACGTTCAACGTGTTGAACTTGTTCTCAGGCTTGTGACAACCACCCGCTGACCGCTGAACAACGTGCGAAACGCGGCGTGATTCATTAAGAATACTGTGTGCGCCGTTCCTGGGTGCGTCATTATAAAATTAGTTCCTGTTGAAACCGGTCATTTGTCCAGGTGCCAAAGCCACATCCACCAAGCCTCTCGAACCGACTCGATGGTCCACACTGCCTCCAACTCTCATTTCTCGGACTCGATCTAGCGAAGAAGGATACGTTCGTGAAAAGCAAACTCTTTAAATTACCAGTCAGATATGTCTTAGTTGCGTCGATACATGAATTGAAACCGCTTTGACCGCCATGCACCATGGAGCGATGAGATCGGACAAGTTGAAAGTCGGGATATGTTGTTGGCCAATCTTCGAGGGTTGTAGTTAGCTTATCCGTTGTTCTCGCCCATGAGTTATTCACCCATCCCGACTCCAAATAATGCCACATTGAATTAGGAGCGCTGGTTTGTTAGTACAATCACGCTCGGCGTGAGATCCAGGCTGGCATCGCTCTTGACCTCCATCTCATCTCGCCTGACGAACGCAACTCACTTGTCGACTCGCTCCCAAAGAGCGGATAAGACGATCCACCGCATGATGGCATTCATCTCGTCACAGGGCCTAATATCAAGCGGCGGTGGGACCGAAGCCGTGAACTACTGGGCCTCCGAACTGGCGAGCACCTTACTGTTCGACGGGCGTTGTGCTGATCATTGATAATTTTGCTCACAGCTCGATACCGGCTGCTATCATCTGCTTTGCGTCCGCTACCACTCTGCAAGACCGCACGCCCGCTTCACTTGAGCCTAATGGCCCCCTCTTCCACGGAGCGGAAGAGGCCACCCGTTGACAAATTCAATAGACACCGGGGTCAGCTGACCGAGAACGCGTTTTGGTGCGTGACGGCGTGACGAATGTTGGGTTT
>Ga0307515_10004718_pt1 | contig 27930 bp, 24 predicted proteins | sample 17_EM_MG_FD_194513 | JGI IMG/M metagenome (GOLD analysis project Ga0307515, IMG submission 194513) | Populus trichocarpa ectomycorrhiza microbial communities from riparian zone in the Pacific Northwest, United States - 17_EM | ecosystem: Host-associated > Plants > Roots > Unclassified | place... | reverse complement strand
AGATGGACAACCTGCGCCGCCGCACCGCGCGCGACGTCAAGGATGCCAAGTCTTATTCCGTCGCCGGCTTTGCCCGCGACATGCTCGCGGTTTCCGACAACCTGCGCCGCGCGCTGGATGCCATTCCGACGGAGGCCCGCGAGTCCGGCGATGCCGGCTTCAATGCACTGATCGAAGGCGTCGAGATGACCGAGCGCGCCATGCTGTCGGCGCTCGAGCGTCACGGCGTCCAGAAGCTGGAGCCGGTCGGCCAGAAGTTTGATCCGAATTTCCACCAGGCAATGTTCGAAATCCCGAATACGGAAGTCCCGAACAACACCGTCGTCCAAGTCGTCCAGGCCGGCTACACCATCGGCGAGCGCGTCCTGCGCCCCGCCATGGTCGGCGTCGCAAAGGGCGGCCCGAAGGCCGTTGCGGTTGAGGAAACACCGGCGGCTTGATTTTCACCCTCCCCTTGAGGGGGAGGGTCGGCACGCAGTGCCGGGGTGGGGTGATTTTGTGCGCCCCTGACCCCCACCCGCAGCTTCGCTGCGACCTCCCCCCTCAAGAGGGAGGTGAAATGCAGCTACGCCGACTTGACATACGGCAACTCGATTTTCCGTTCGCGACAAACTTGCTCGTAGCTCTTCTGAATGTCAGCGAGATCGTTTTTCAGATATTCGATACTCTCCGACAATTCATCCAGATCGCCATCTTTCAAAAGCTTCTGCAGCTCTATGACGTCGCGTAAAAGGCAATGCAGACTGTCTCCTTGGAAAACCACTCCCGGATGGTTGCGCTCCGGGAGTTGAACGACGGCATAATTGTGAGGCTGAGTGAAAAGCTCGGCTGTTTGCATGGGATGTCTCTCACTTGTTGGGCTGCGTCGCTGCCGAACTCACAAATGTCTCGGCACTTTCGCTTTCAGCAATTCGATCAAATCCGGGTCCATGAAATCGTATTCATCCGGAATGTGAAGGCAGATAAGCCGCTTCTGGTTCAGATTGACCCGATATTTGTATTGGACCTTGCTGCGATGCGCTTTTTCCATCACGAAGATGATGTCGGCCCATTCGATTTGCTCTGGTGACAGCGGGTTCTCCGCGTCTCTGTTCGTTCCGGCGGATGAGACCTCGATGCCGGGCCAGTTTGCGAAGACCTGCTCGGCAGTCGGGCTGCGCAGCTTGTTCTGGCTGCAGATGAACAGGACGTTTTTCAAGAAATCTCCATCACCCAAACAACTGCCGCAAATGATCGTTCAAAAACCGCCCTTCCGGATCGAGCTTGTTTCTGAGCGCCCGGAAATCTCCCGCGCGCGGATAAAGCGCCGTCACGTCCTCTGCGCCCATGAAATGCAGCTTGCCCCAATGCGGGCGTGAGCCGAACTGGCGCAGGATATCGTCGACGTCCTTCAGGTAGTTCCAGTAATCCGTGCCCGGCTGGCCGGAGACCGACAGCGTGATCGAATCCTGTTCGAAGAACGGGCTGATCCAGCCGCCGTCGCCGGCGGTGAAGCGGTATTCGATCGGGTAGATGCAGGTCGGGTGTTTCTCCAGCATCAGCTTGCGCACTTCGGTGCAGGCCTGCTTGCCGTATTTGACCGGCACGGCATATTCCAGTTCGTGGAAATTCGGCACATATTCGATCGGATAGATTTCCGAGGAATAGGCGATCTTCTCGAAGGCGCTTTCCATCGGTGGGGCGTCGGTGATGTCGATGGTCTTCATCTCGCAGACATCGGAGAGACTTGTCGTGGTCGAGACGGAGGATGTATCCGGCAAGCAGTAGCAATGTCGGCTTTCCGGCACCGGGCACCAGAAGAAGCCGAAATGCCGGTGGTTGGCGGCCAGATCGTCGTGCTGCTCCATGCATTCGTCGAAACTGCAACGCCACAGCTTCTCATACAGATTGTAGCTGTCCATCACCTGCAGGGTGATTTCGGAGATGACGCCGAGCATGCCGATGGAAACGCGGGCGGCGTTCAGCATGTCGGGTTCGCTGTCGTCGATGGCCAGAATGCTGCCGTCCGGCTGCACCAGCCGCATGCCAACGATCTGCGAGGCCATGTTGCCCAGCTTGATGCCCGTGCCATGCGTTCCTGTGGTCAACGCTCCGGCCAGCGCCTGGCTGTCGATATCGCCCTGGTTGATCATCGACAGGCCGCTGCGCTTCAGCGCCTTGCCCAGCGTGTTGATGGTCGTACCGGCATGGACGGAGACCCGCTTGCGCGCCGTGTCGATATGGGTGATGCCCTGCAGGCCGGAGAGCGTCAGGTGCAGCCCGCTGGTCAGCGCCACCGGCGTGAACGAGTGCCCGGAACCGGCGCAACGCACGTTCAGCCCGTTGGACGTTGCCTCACGCACCATATTCGCCAGAGCCGCTTCGCTGTCCGGCGCCCCCCTGTGGCGGACGATACACGATTGATTGCCGACCCAGTTACGCCAGTGACCGCCTGCTTCCATCATGTTCCCGCTTCCTTATAAAAATCTGCCAGTTTGTTGGAAATCCTGGATTTTATTCACCAGCCATATCGCAATTTTCTCGACGGGGCCTGTGTAGTCAGTGTCAAGAATGCACTTCCTCGGGTTGTTCGGATTGACAAGCAGGGAAACGGCGTTCCCCCGAAAATATGTTATCGAATCGTTGGAGCCCGTATTGATCGTTCGAATATGAAATTCGCCGTTCAATTGAAATCGCACAGTAATAACGATCGTCGTTTCACTTGCAGGTGGTGGGACATCGCAATCAATGATCGAAGTATCGATCGAGATCCATTTACCTCGCAAATACAACTGTCGCGCCCTGACACTGATGTAGGTCCCAAAAATCATGATAAGCAGCGCGAAAAAAATGCCCAGGGAATTTCCCAACTGAGTTCCAGCCACTGCGCTTCCTTTTTCACATCGCCGTAAAACAATTATCGACGAACAGATGTGTGCCGTTGACGAAGCTCGACTCGTCGCTGGCCAGAAACAGCGCGGCCTGCGCCACCTCCATCGGGTCGCACATGCGTCCCTGCTGGGCGGCGATCGCCGCGTGGGATACATCGACACCATACTTGGCAAGCCCCACCAGCTCGCGCTTGCCGTGGTCGGTGGCGATGAAACCGGGGCAGACGGCGTTGGAGCGGATACCGCGGTCGCGGAATTCCACCGCAATCGCCCGGGCAAACATGTGGCAGGCGCCCTTGGTCGTGTCGTAGAGCACCTCCATGGGCGTGGCGGCGACGGCTGAGATCGAGGAGGTCGAGACGATGCTGCCGCCGCCGGCGGCCAGCATGCCGGGCAGCACGGCCTTGGTCATCAGGAACATCGAGCGGACATTGACGGCCATCAGCCGATCCCATTCGTCTTCCTCCGTTTCGAGGAAAGGACCGACAGCCAGAATGCCCGCATGGTTGAAGAGGACCTTGATCGGCCCGAACGCATCCTCGACGGCTTTGACGGCTGATTTGACCTCGGAGGAGACAGAGACGTCAGCCGGTGCGAAGAAAGCCTGCCCGCCCTCGGCGCGGATCGCGGCCGCGACCTCCTCGCCCTTGCTGCGCGGCAGGTCGACAATGCCGACGCGGGCGCCTTCGCGGGCGAAAAGCTGGGAGGCGGCCAGGCCGCAGCCTCCAGCACCGCCGCTGATCAACGCGGTCTTTCCCGCCAAACGTCCAGCCATTCCCGTCCCCCTTCTGGTTTGTTGGGGGAGTATTGTCGAGCCGCTGGGCCGTGTCGATATCTCTTTGAATACGGACCAATAATTTTCAATTGCCGGCGGGATATCCGTCAGAATGCAAAAAGCGCAGCCTTGCGGCCGCGCCTTCGGAATTTCGTTAGACGTTGGTCAAGCCGCGTTGGAAGCCTGATCGTCGCTGAGGAAGGCGTAGATCGCCGTGGCGGAATCCGTCGCCCGCAGCCTCGCAACCATGTCCGGGTCACGCAGGACGCGCGCAATCCGCGACAATGCCTTCAGGTGATCGGCGCCGGCACCTTCGGGGGCGAGAAGCAGGAAGACGAGGTCGACCGGCTGGTCGTCCAGCGCTTCGAAATCGACCGGCGATTCAAGGCGTGCAAAAATACCGACGATCGACGACAGATGGCTGAGCTTGCCGTGCGGAATGGCAATGCCGTTGCCGACGCCGGTCGAGCCCAGTCGTTCGCGCTGAAGGATGACGTCGAATATTTCCCGTTCGGGAAGTCCGGTGATCTTGGATGCTTTTGCCGCCAATTCCTGAAGCAGCTGCTTCTTCGAATTGGCCTTCATGGCCGGAAGTATCGCATTCTGCTGCAGCAAGCCTGCCAATGCCATTCTTTTGTCCTCGTTCGCAGGTAGAAACCGCGACGCCCGGCAAAATGCCGGACGGCGGCCCCCATCCATCTTTCTCTCGGCGGTTTCCCGGCGGACCGTCAACGGTCTTCCGCGCATCCACCACCAGAAAAAAGCGGTCGTTCGAATGCCGGCATGCCGGCACTCGAACTGATCCGCTTAGCCCTTGATATTGGCTGCATCAATCCAGCCAATGTTTCCATCGTTGCGTCGATAGACGATATTCAACTGTTCATTGCCAGGACTACGGAACATCAGAACGGGATCATCCGTCATATCGAGCGCCATCACGGCGTTTGCGACAGACATCGTCTTCAGTTGTTTTGAACTCTCCGCAACGATCGTCGGTGCATAATTGTCCGGAAGCTCGTCGTCTTCATCGGGCACCGAATCCATTACGGTGTAGGCTACTTCGGCAAATCCAGCATGGCCGTTGCCATTGTGGTGGTCCTTGAGCTTCCGCTTGTACCGGCGGATGCGCTTGGCAATCCGCTCTGACGCCGCGTCAAACGCGGCTTGCGGATCGTTCGCTTCCCCACTTGCCTGCAAGGCCGCACCAGAATCGAGGTGTATCTTGCAATCGGCGCTGAAGCGGGATCCAGACTTTTCCACAGTGACCTGGCTTGAATATCCTCCGTCAAAATATTTGGTTACGGCCAGTTCGATCTGGTCTTCGATCCGCAGACGAAACGTTTCGCCGATTTCCATATGTTTACCGGATACACGCACACTCATGGAGTTTCCTCTCTTTTCGTGATTTGCGTAGCCAGTCTATTCCAACCGCATCCGTCATCCAAGCATTTCACGCACGCAAAAGAATTTTGCGTCAGAACGGCCTGGATTTGGAGGGATATGCTTACGGCAGGCTCTATGCCCGTGCCCATTGCGGCCGCCTCATACTACCGGTTGACGTCAGAGTCAATAAAACAGTCGAGAAACCTGAAATGTTAGGTCCCGGGCCTGTTGATGGCCGGGATAACGGGGATAACTTCGGGCAGTTCAAATGGTTGCAGTCGAGCCGTCGCATCGGTCATGCGGAGACCTTGGCGATTGCCCGTTTCTCCCTTCGGCGCTGAACGGAGGAGGGGATGTTCATCGCCTCGCGATACTTCGCCACAGTCCTGCGGGCGATATCGACGCCGCCCTTCTTCAGGACATCGACAATATCGTCATCCGAAAGCACGGCATCCGGGCTTTCCAGCACGATCATGTTGCGGATGCGATGGCGCACGGACTCCGCCGAATGCCCATCACCGCCCTCCGCCGATCCGATCGAGACGGTGAAGAAGTATTTCAGCTCGAACAGCCCGCGCGGCGTCAGCATGTATTTGTTCGATGTCACGCGGCTGACGGTCGATTCATGCATCTTGATGGCATCGGCGACGGTCTTCAGGTTGAGCGGCCGCAGGTGATCGACGCCGTTGATCAGGAAGGCATCCTGCTGGCGCACGATCTCGGTCGCCACCTTCATGATCGTCTTGGCGCGCTGGTCGAGGCTGCGGGTCAGCCAGTTGGCGGTCTGCAGGCATTCGGTGAGAAAAGCCTGGTCCGGGCTGTTCTTGGGCGCGTGACGCGAGACCGTCGCATAATAGGTCTGGTTGACAAGCACGCGCGGCAGCGTGTCCGGATTGAGCTCCACCGCCCAGCTGCCGTCCTGCGCAGGGCGGACGACAATATCCGGGACGATCGCTTCCGAAGGGCTCGCCTCGAAGCTGGTACCCGGCTTCGGGTCGAGCTTGCGGATTTCCGCGAGCATGTCGATAAGGTCTTCCTCGTCGACGCCGCAGATACGTTTGAGGCTGGCGAAATCGCGCCGGGCCAGCAGTTCCAGATGGTCGAGAAGGGCTGCCATTGCGGGATCGAGCCGGTTGCGCGCGCGCAGCTGGATGGCAAGGCACTCACTGAGGGTGCGTGCAAAGACGCCGGGCGGGTCGAGCTGCTGCAGGCTGTCCAGCACCCGCGCCACATCGGCCGCCGCGCAGCCGAGCCGTTCGGCCATCTCGGTGATATCCGTATGCAGATAGCCCGCTTCGTCGAGCTGGTCGATCAGGTGCTGGGCAATCAGAAGATCGGCCGCACCGTGCACGCTGAAAGGAACCTGTTCGTTGAGGAAATCGCGCAGCGTCACGCGGTTGGCGACGAAATCGTCGAGGTCGTAACCTTCGCTGCTTTCGCCCTCGCCGCCGCCCGGCATGGACTTCCACTGGCTGAGCAGTTCCGGTGCATCGGCACGCTGCGGCGTCGTATCGTCAGGGAAGACATTTTCGAAATTGGCGTCGAGCTGCTCGCTCATCCGCTCGCCGGTCGCAGAGGTGGCGCTGTCGTAGACGTCGCCCAGCGGGTCGAAGGCGGTGCCCTCGGCGTTGTCGCGGTCGCTCCGCTCATCCGGCGTGATGTGAAGTTCGTCCTTGCCGTGCCGGTCTGCGCCGGAGGGCATATCGTCATTGGCGGCGAATTCGAGCAGGGGGTTTTTCTCGACTTCCAGCTCGATGAACTGGTTCAGTTCGAAATGCGTCATCTGCAGCAGCTGGATCGACTGCATCAGCTGGGGCGTCATGGCCAGGGTCTGGCTTTGGCGCAAAAAGAGGCTGGCTGAAAGTGCCATTCGGACGCGAAACTCCCCTCAATTCTCCGAGCCGGCCCTCACTTTTTAAGGGATGAAAGTGCCAGCTCTTCAATTGGCCCAAAAATTGCTTATTAATGGGGTTTGGTCAAGCGGTAGCGGAAAATAAGATGAATATCGAAGACGCCGGGCATTTTTATATGCAATGCGCGTCCAAAATGATCGAAATGGGCAAATTCGGCTCGATTTCGTGCATTTGACGCGTAGAGGCGATTTCCTCGGGCCAGCGATTGCAAAGGCAATATTGCGCCGCAGCATTTCCAGGCGCGTAAAAGTTGCGCAATTCCGGCAACCGGTCAAGAGGCATGTTCCAGAAGCGGCAGATTTTTGTCTGCCGCCGCAGTTTCCGTTTACCATATGGCGAAGGGAGCGAGCCTCAAAGGCTGAAATTGTCACCAAGATAGAGGCGCCGGACATCCGCGTTGGTGACGATGTCGTTGGCTCGCCCATGCGTCAGGACTTCACCCGCGTGGATGATATAGGCACGGTCGATCAGACCCAGCGTCTCGCGCACGTTGTGGTCGGTGATCAGGACGCCGATACCGCGCGACGTCAGGTGCCGCACCAGCGCCTGGATGTCGGCAACCGAAATCGGATCGACGCCGGCGAAGGGTTCGTCTAGCAGCATGAAAGTCGGATCGGTCGCGAGCGCCCGGGCAATTTCCAGGCGGCGACGTTCGCCGCCAGAAAGGGCGACCGCCGGCGACTTGCGCAGGTGGGAAATATTGAACTCGCTCAACAGCTCGTTGAGCTTGCTTTCGCGCCGCTCTCGATTCTTGTCGTGCACCTCGAGAACGGCGCGGATATTGTCCTCGACGGTCAGGCCGCGAAAGATCGAGGCTTCCTGCGGCAGGTAGCCGACGCCAAGGCGGGCGCGACGATACATCGGCATCGACGTGACATCGTTGCCGTTGATCTCGATCGAGCCCTCGTCAACAGGCACGAGGCCGGTGATCATGTAGAAACAGGTCGTCTTGCCGGCGCCGTTGGGTCCAAGCAGGCCGACGGCCTCGCCGCGGCGCACGACCAGAGATACGCCGTTGACGACCGTGCGCCCACGATAGGCTTTCGTCAGGCCGCGCGCGATCAGCGTGCCTTCATAGCGTGCCTTGTCGACGATGCGCTCCGGCGCCCCGGCTTCGGGCTTGCCGCCGCGTTTGCGTTTGTGAAGAAAGGGAATGTTCACGTGGGCGTCTGCATCAGTTCGTTTTCTGGGACTTCGGGTCGAGCTGAATCTGAACGCGGCCTCCACAGGCTTCCAGCTGAGCCTCGCCGGTATCCATCTGGACGTTCAACTGGCAGCCGGTAAAGACGTTCTTGCCTTCCGACAGGACGACCTGCTTGCCCTTCAGCACAAGCGTCTGCGCCGTCATGTTGAATTCGCCGGTGTCGGCGGTCGCCTGCTGCGTGCCCGACTGCAGGAACACCTTCTGGTTGACCTCGATGCGGTCGATATCGGCATTGCCACCGGAAATCGCGCCGCCGCCCTTCTTGTAGAAAACCACCATGTTGCCGGCCTGCAGTGTCGTCGTTCCCTGAACAACCTTCACATTGCCGGTGAACATCGCCTTGCTTTCCGCGTCCTTGATTTCCAGCTTGTCGCTTTCGATCTGGATCGGCTCATTGTTGGAAAGCTGCATCCCCTTGATCTTGCTCGTCGTCGCCTGAGCGGCGGCTGGAGAAACGGAGGCGCTGGCGAAAAGGCTCAAAAGAATGAATGTTCCGGCAAGCCGAAAGGAAAAGGCGGAAGTGGCCGACATATGTTGCACCGGTTTTCTAGTTGGCGGTTTTGCGAATGGTTTTAGGATCGACAACGACCTTGACCATGCCTTCAAATGTAACAATGCGTCCCTTATCCGTCATTCTCAGCGACTGTGCAACAATGGAACCGCCGTTCATGGTGATTGCAATCGGCTTCTTGGTTTCCATCTCGCCGGCATTGATGTCGAGATAGGCCGCCTGGAAATCGGCGATCAGGCCGTTGTTCATCGTTATGGTGAAGGGGGCATTCATATTCAATGTGTTGCCGCCCCGGTCATAGATGCCGCTTGCCGCCTCGACGGTGGCGATCAGCGTAGCGTTGACGGGCATCTCGGCATGGATCGTCTCGAGCGTGATGATTTCAGGATTGGCGATGTCCTGCAGTGCACGCACCGCCTTCATCGAATAGCTGATGTCCTGCTTGTTGCGGCCGGAGATTGCCGGGTTCTGCATGACGATCTTGCCGTTCTCGATCGTCGCGTTTTCGATCTGCAGGTTTTCCGGCAGGAAAGCGCGCACCACCGAGACGGCCACGAAGATCGCCCCGATCAGGACGGCCACCAGCGGCAGGATGATCTTCAGCCGCTTGACGCGCCGGGAATGGCGCGCAGCCACCGAATAGGCGTCGGCGAGGATCGGCCCCGAATGCGGCAAGGCGCCGGAAAATTGCACTTCATTCAGCATGAAATAGACCTGTCGTTCAAGATACATCGCGGCGCAAAGACGCATACGCCATGCCTGCCAAGCGATGTGAGTGATCGCGAATATGGAGATTTTTTTGTTCCACGACAATGGAGGCGCGAATTTTGTTCAAGCCGGGTTACAACGTCGCCGCGCTGCCGCTATTGAATTGTGCGTTTCGTAAAAAAGGGGGTTCGTCCCGCGGCCCTTGAAAAGGAGGAAAGATCATGGATCAGCTCGCCATCGCCGACCGGCGCCAGCTTCGGCGGAAACTCGGTTTCTGGCGGATCGTGTCCATTGCTCTCGTGCTCTGCGCGGGCATCGCGGTCTACCTTTATTCGGGTGCGGGACAGGTCGGCGGCTTCAGTCGCCCGCATATCGCGCGGGTCAATATCTCCGGCATCATCCAGGATGACCGCGAACTGGTGGAGAGGCTGAACACCATCGCCGAAACCGACGCGGTCAAGGCCCTCGTCGTCACCATTTCCTCGCCGGGAGGCACGACCTATGGCGGCGAAGTGCTGTTCAAAGCGATCCGCAAGGTTGCGGCGAAGAAGCCTGTCGTCTCCGATGTCCGCACGCTGGCTGCCTCGGCCGGCTATATGATTGCCCTTGCCGGCGACCATATCGTGGCAGGCGATACCTCGATCACCGGTTCGATCGGCGTGATCTTCCAGTATCCGCAGGTCAAGGACCTTATGGACAAGATCGGCGTGTCGCTGGAGGAGATCAAGTCGGCACCGCTCAAGGCAGAGCCCTCGCCATTCCATCCGCCGAGCGACGATGCCAAGGCGGTGATCCAGGCGATGATTGACGATAGTTTCAACTGGTTCGTCGATCTCGTCGCCGATCGTCGCAAGCTGCCGCGCACCGAGGCATTGCAGCTTGCCGACGGGCGCATCTTTACCGGTCGCCAGGCGCTCAAACTGAAGCTGATCGACGAGCTTGGCGGCGACGATGAAATCCGCGCCTTCCTCGACGGCCGCAAGGTTGGCAAGGGCCTCGACGTCATCGAATGGAAAGCCCCCAGCACGTCCTTGCCGTTCGGGCTTGGATCCGCAGCGGCCGTGTGGCTCAAATCCTTGGGATATGACGCTTTTCCGTCTCTTGGCAGCCTCGAAAAGTTGGGGCGCGAGAAGTTGTTTCTTGACGGTCTGGTTTCCGTTTGGCAGGTTGGCAGCGATTGAAAACGCTCGACGACCTCTTGCATGCCGTTTTGGGAGACTTGAAAACGGCATGGCATTTCGCACTATAGGTGGACAAGGCCGTCCGATGGGCTTAACGCTTTAAGAACACATGCAAATTCACCAGAGGGGGCGACAGTGATCAAGTCAGAATTGGTGCAGATTGTTGCGGCTCGCAATCCGCATCTCTATCACCGTGATGTCGAAAATATCGTCAATGCGGTCCTCGATGAGATCACAGATGCCCTGGCCGGCGGAAACCGGGTCGAACTTCGCGGTTTCGGCGCGTTTTCGGTGAAGAATCGGCCTTCGCGCTCCGGCCGCAATCCGCGCACCGGCGACAGCGTGTTCGTCGAGGAAAAATGGGTTCCCTTCTTCAAGACCGGCAAGGAATTGCGCGAGCGCCTTAATCCTGGCGCCGATGATGAAGATGATGAATGAGCCGTGGTGATCCGCCCGGTGCTGGACAGCCTCGGGCAGGCGGCATGACGGAGACGGAATGATGATGAAGAAACTATTGAATATCGTGGTGTTGATTCCGGTTGCCATCATTTTGATCGTGCTGTCGGTTGCCAACAGACAGACGGTGACGCTGGCGCTCAACCCGTTCAATCCGGCGGACAGTGTCTTGTCCGCCTCAGCGCCGTTCTTCGTCTTCCTGTTTCTCGCGGTGATCTTCGGAATGATCGTCGGTTCGCTTGCCACATGGTTCGGCCAGGGCAAGTACCGCAAGCGGGCGCGCAACGAGGCTCACGAAGCGGTCAAATGGCATGCGGAAGCCGAGAAGCATCGCACCCGCGCCGAAACCATCGCCTCGCAGACGCTGCTTCCGGCATCCTCCAAATAACGCCACTCAGCTATTGGCCGCGGCTTGCGCGCTGACGGCCGCATTGAAGTCGGCGAAGAATTGCTGGGCAAGCTTCTTGGCGCTGGAGCCGACAAGCCGGGAGCCGAGTTGCGCCAGCTTGCCGCCGATCTCGGCCTTGGCCTCGTAGGCAAGAATGGTGTCATCGCCGTCTTCCGTCAGCATGACGTCGGCGCCGCCTTTGGCAAACCCGGCAATGCCGCCTTTGCCCTCGCCGGAAATGGTGTAGCTCTCGGGCGCGTTGATGTTCGACAGGACCACGTCGCCGGAGAAGGACGCCGAGACCGGGCCGATCTTGATCCTGACGCTGGCCGAGAGTTCGGTCGGCGATTTCAGCTCCAGCGACTGACAGCCGGGAATGCATTGCCTTAGAATTTCAGGATCGTTCAGCGCCGCCCAGACTGTATCGCGGCGGGCAGCGATGCGTTCTTCGCCCTGCATCTCCATGATGATCCTCCCTGATCATGTCCGTTCAAATGTATCGCAGATCGGAAACAGCTTTGCCAAGAGAAAGAGCGGTGCTATTTGCAGCCTTTCAACCAGAGCAGATGACGGACGAAACGGCGTGAAAGACAAAGATAGACGGCCAAAGGGCAAAGCCGGACCGGCCACGTCGTCGCGCGGCGTGCAGGGCCGTGCTGTACAGGCACCGGTCAGCCGGCCGCTGCAATCCAAGCCGCAGGCGGCGCGCAGCGGTGATGGCCGGTCTGCGGCCAAAGCTGCGCCGGAAAAGACGCCGCTGAAATCTGCCACGTCGGAGCCCGCACCGCGTGCTGAGGTGCGCATCCGCACCGGCGCCAAGCCGGATGAACGCATCCCGATCATTCTCGAGACCAAGGGCGCGCGCGATTATCACCTGATCGACAGCGGCGACGGCCTGAAACTCGAACAATATGGCCCATACCGGATCGTCCGCCCCGAGGCGCAGGCGCTCTGGCCGAAGACGCTGCCGTCGCACGTCTGGGAGAACGCCGATTCGATTTTTACCGGCGATACCGACGAGGACGGCATGGGTCGCTGGCGCTTCCCGAGGCAGGCCCTCGGCGAGACCTGGCCGATGCAGATCCTCGACGCGGAGTTCTATGGCCGCTTCACCGCCTTCCGCCATGTCGGCGTCTTCCCCGAACAGTTGGCCCACTGGAGCTGGATGAAGGAGCGGATCGAGACGGCCGGCCGACCTTTGAAGGTTCTGAACCTGTTCGGTTATACCGGCGTCGCCTCGCTGATCGCCGCGAAAGCCGGCGCCGAGGTCACGCACGTCGACGCCTCCAAGAAGGCGATCGGCTGGGCGCGGGAAAACCAGGCGCTCGGACGTGCCGACCATCTGCCGATCCGCTGGATCTGCGAGGACGCGATGAAGTTCATCCAGCGCGAGGAGCGCCGCGGCAGCCGCTACGACATCATCCTGACGGACCCGCCGAAATTCGGCCGCGGTCCCAACGGCGAAGTCTGGCAGCTCTTCGATCATCTCGCCCTGATGCTGGATATCTGCCGCGAGATTCTTTCGCCGGATGCCAGGGGGTTGGTGCTAACAGCCTATTCGATCCGCGCCAGCTTCTATTCCATCCACGAGCTGATGCGCGAAACGATGCGCGGGCGCGGCGGCGCGGTGGAATCGGGCGAACTGATCCTGCGCGAAGGCGGGCTTGACGGCAACGAGCCGGGCCGGGCGCTTTCAACCTCTCTCTTCAGCCGTTGGGTGCCGAAATGAACGACTATACCCGCGACCACGGTTCCCGCCGCGTCGGCCAGGTGAAGGAAGTCACCAGCCTTGCCAATCCGATCATCAAGGACATCAAGGCGCTCTCCAACAAGAAGGAGCGCGACGAAACCCGCTCCTTCATCGCCGAAGGCTTGAAACTGGTCATCGACGCGCTCGATCTCGGCTGGACCATCAAGACGCTGGTCTATGCCAAGGCCGCCAAGGGCAAGGCGCAGGTCGAGCAGGTGGCCCTGAAGACGGTCGCAACCGGCGGGCTGGTTCTCGAGGTCAGCGAGAAGGTGCTGACGGCGATCACCCGCCGAGACAATCCGCAGATGGTCGTCGGCGTCTTTGAGCAGCGCTATGCCAGCCTCCGCGACGTGAAGCCGGCTCTTGGCGAAACCTATGTTGCGCTCGACCGCGTCCGCGACCCCGGCAATCTCGGCACCATCATCCGTACCGCCGATGCGGCGGGCGCCTCCGGCGTGATCTTGGTTGGCGAAACCACCGACCCGTTCTCGCTGGAAACCGTGCGCGCGACGATGGGTTCGGTGTTCGCGATGCCGATCATCCGTGCAAACGTCGCCGAGTTCGTCAAGTGGCAAAAGGCAGCTGGCGCGCAGGTCGTCGCAACCCATCTCGCCGGCGCCGTCGACTACCGCACCATCGATTACCGCAAGAAGCCGGTCGTGCTGCTGATGGGCAACGAGCAGGCGGGACTTCCCGACGAACTCGCCAGGGAAGCGACGGCGCTTGCCCGTATCCCTCAGCAGGGAAGGGCCGATTCGCTCAATCTGGCGATCGCCACCGGCATCATGCTGTTCGAGGCACGCCGTCATCTGCTGACGCTGGACGACAGGACATAATGGAAAAGACGGCTCTTTTTTCGCGGCCCCTGCCGATTCTCGTTCTTGTCATCGTGGCGATGCTGCTTGATCAGGCGATCAAGGTCGCGGTCGAGATGTGGTTGCCATTTCAGCAGGCCGTGCCGGTCATGCCGATGCTGGCGCTGTATCGCACATATAATTACGGGGTCGCCTTCTCCATGCTGTCCGGCATGGAGGGATGGTTCATCGTCAGCATGCGCCTGCTCGTCGTCGCCTTCGTCCTATGGTTATGGCGGCGGACGCCGAAAGACCGGTTCTTCGCGCATCTCGGCTATGCGATGATCATTGCCGGCGCCCTCGGTAATCTCGTCGATCGCTTGATCTTTGGCTACGTCATCGACTACGTGCTGTTTCACACGGCGACCTGGTCCTTTGCCGTTTTCAATCTTGCCGACAGTTTCATCACCATCGGTGCCGGTTCCATCATCCTGGATGAGCTCCTGCAGATGAAAAAGCGGGATCGGTAAAATTTTACGGACCGGCTGAAGCCAATCAAAACGCTTGCCATGCTAGGGCAAGCGTCATGAGCGACCTGCCAAACCTTAGAAAACGGATTGCAGCCGAGTTCAGCGTGCCGAGCCGCACGCTGGGCCAGAAACGCGCGTCCGCCACGACATCGGATGACGATCCCCATTCTCTGGAACCGGACGATGGCTTCGATGTGCCGAAGGAGCGATACCCGGCGCTGAAACCTGCGCTGGCGGGTGCCGGACTTCTCGGCTCGGCCGCCATCCTCGGTACCGGCGTCGATGCGGGCCTCCATCTGCTGTCCGCAGGTCTTGCCGCCGCCGGCGTTGCCGGTGCCGCGCTGCTGCTGCGCGATTGGTATCGTTCCGCCGTTCGCCCCGCGGCGATCCATGGTCGCTCGCGTGCCGAGAAGGCGAATGACAAACTTTGGGAGCGAAGCGAGACGTCGCAGCTTCTCTCCACCATCCACGATGCGCTTGGCGATATCGCCATCATCCGCGAGCCGGGCGGCAAGATCGTCCAGGCCAATTCCGTGTTCTGCCGGCTGACCGGATGGCTGAAGCCCGAAGGCATGACCTGTGAGGCGCTCGGGATCGAATTCGAACCGGCATCCGGTTCCAACCACTTCCGCGTTCGGATCGTTACCGATGCCGGCGCAAAACTGTTTGACTGGCATGACGTCATCGCCCGCGAGCCGGCAAGCGGGGCGTTCATGCTGCACAGCATCGCCCGCGACGTGACGGAAGAAAGCCGGATCGCCCGCGAAAGCGAAGAAGCGCGCCGCCGCGCCGAAAATGCCAGCCAGGCAAAATCGCGATTGCTGGCAACCGTCAGCCACGAGATCCGCACGCCGCTGTCGGGTATTCTCGGCATGAGCCATCTGATCAGCCAGACGCGGCTGACCGGCGAACAGAAGAACTATCTCGCCGGTATGCGCCAGTCGGGTCATGCGCTGGTGCAGCTGGTCGACGATCTGCTCGATTTCTCGTCGATCGAGGCCGGCCGTTTCCAGCTTCGGCCCGCGCAGGAACCCTTGCGCGAAACGATTGAGAGCGTCGTCGAGATGCTGTCGCACCGGGCCCATGAAAAAGGCATCGAGATCGGCGCTACTGTCGCGGCCGATGTGCCGGGCCTGATGGATTTTGATGCGGCCCGCCTGCGCCAGGTGCTGTTCAACGTCGTCGGCAATGCGGTCAAGTTCACCCATGCGGGCGGCGTACTCGTCAGCGCTTCGCTGGAACGCGACACGATCGTTATCCGCATCGACGACAGCGGACCGGGCATGAGCAAGCAAGAGCAGGCGCGGGTGTTCGACGAGTTCGAGCAAGCAGGCGCCAGCGCCCAGCGCGCCGGCGGCGCCGGTCTTGGTCTCGCCATCTCGCGGCGCATCATGGAAGAATATGGCGGCTCGCTGACGGTTTCCAGCGTTCCCGGCAAGGGCAGCACATTCGAAATCCGCTTTCCCGCGCTTGGGTGCGATCTCGCAGCCGCCGCTCGCGCCAGAAAAGGTGTCCTCGCCGGTTCTCGCGTGCTGGTGATGGCGCCGGCGGGTCCGGCATCCAGGGCACTTTCCGAGACGATCAGGACGCTTGGCGGCGTCTGTGAATGCGTCGAAACGCTGGAGGATGCGCAGGCCGTCGCCGTGCGCGCACTGTCGATGGCGACCTCGCTGACGGACATCATTGTGGATCATCGGCATGCCGCGCAGTTCCGCCGGCTGCTGGCGCAGATGCCGGGCCTCGACCAGCAGAAGCTGCGCAAGACCTATCTCGTCAATCCGGAAGAGCGCAACGGTCGGCAGATCAACCAGATGGACGGCTATCATGCCTGGCTTATCCGGCCGTTGCGGGAAAAGTCCCTGGTCGAGGTGCTGCGTGGCCGCATGAAGGGAATGGAAGTGCGCGACGCGATCAACGACAACCGCCCGGTATTGCGCGAGGTTCCGGCCCTGCGCGACAGGCCGGCCGAAGGCGGCGTGCTTCTGGCGGAAGACGATCCGATCAATGCCTTCATGGTGCGCTCCGTTCTGGAGAGGGCTGGCCACTCGGTGCGTGTCGTCGGTGATTTCCAAGCCCTTGCCGTCGCCCTGTTCGATGCACCCCCGGCCATCCGCATCGCGCCGGAATTGATCATCAGCGATCTGAACATGCCGGGTGGTGACGGGCTTTCCATGCTGCAACGCATCCGCGCGGATGAGCGGCAGTCGGGCGGAAGACCTGTTCCGGTCATCGTCCTGACCTCCGATACGCAGCCCGACACGCGCGAGAAACTGATGGCGGCCGGAGCGAGCGCCGTGCTGTCGAAGCCTGCCGATCCCAAAGCGCTGACGGCGGAGATCGACCGCTTGCTCGATCGTTGACGATCGGTGGTTTTCTTGTAGCCCCAATGTCACTATCCTGTCGCAGAAACATGGTTTAAGCCGCACAGGATCATAGCGACTAGGATGACGCGCGATGACAATCGAACCTTTGGATCTGGTTGTAGTGGCTGACCAGCCGCAGACCCGTATCCGGGGCGTCAATGCCCCGGCGCATGACATACTTGGCCGCATAGGCAATCTCGAAACACGCCTTGCCCGCAATGCATCCGAGATCGATGCGGCGCAGGCGGTCCGCTACAAGGTCTTCGTCGAAGAGATGAAGGCGCAAATCCCGCAGGATGCCGATCGCCGCAAGCGCGATGCCGACGCCTGGGATCTCGTCTGCGATCATCTCCTGGTACTCGATACCGCGATCGACGGCGACCCAGAAGACCAGATCGTCGGAACCTACCGGCTGCTTCGCCAGGACGTCGCCGTGCGCACTGGCGGCTTCTATTCGGCTTCCGAGTTTTCGGTCGGGTCGCTTCTGGAGCGCCATCCGGACAAGAAGTTCATGGAACTCGGCCGCTCCTGCGTTCTGCCCGAGTATCGTACCAAGCGTACCGTCGAGCTTCTGTGGCAGGGCAACTGGGCCTATGCCTTGAAATATGGCGTCGATGCGATGTTCGGTTGCGGCTCGTTCCCGGGCGTTATTCCGGAAGAACATGCTTTGGCCCTCTCGTTCCTCCATCACAATATGGTGGTGCGCGACGAGTGGGACGTATCGGCCCGGCCCGAACTGTTCCGCACCATGGACCTGATGCCGGTCGAGGCCATCAACATGCGCAAGGCGCTTGCCGCCCTGCCGCCGCTGATCAAGGGCTACATGCGCCTTGGCGCAATGGTCGGCAAGGGGGCTGTCGTCGATCACGCCTTCCGTACCACCGACGTACTGATTGTTTTGCCGATCACCAACATCTCCGGTCGCTACCTGAACTATTACGGTGCGGATGCGGGCCGTTTCGCCAGTTGAATGGGTTAAAAAAGTCTTTCGCGATTGCAAAATGACTTGACGCAACGCAGCATTATTGAATACAGTTTGGTTGTGAGTGGAAGTTTTTTGATCAGGCCTACGGTACTGCGTAATAAGTATTCAACTGAGTATTTTTTGATCAAGCTAGACATATCGCATGAAAAAGCCCGCTCCGGTTTTCCCGGGCGGGCTCTTTTCGTTTGACAGGCTTTGCTCTGATCCCTGGTATGAGTCAGCTATTGGCGTTGTGCGCTGCGAGTGCCGCCATGTTGACGATGTCGGAGTCCTTGGCGGACATCGAAACGATCTGGACCGATTTGTCGAGGCCGACGAGCAGGGGGCCGATCACGGTCGCTCCGCCCAGTTCCTGAAGCATCTTGGTCGAGATCGACGCCGAGTGAAACGCCGGCATGACAAGCACGTTGGCTACGCCCGATAGGCGGCAGAACGGATACTGCTCCATTACCTTGGCATTCAGTGCGACGTCCGCCGCCATCTCGCCGTCATATTCGAAATCGACGCGGCGCTTGTCGAGGATAGCGACCGCCTCACGCACCCGCTCGGAACGTTCGCCGGAGGGATGACCGAAGGTGGAGTAGGCCAGAAGCGCCACGCGCGGCACATAACCGAGCCGGCGGGCAAGGCCTGCCGCTTCTTCGGCAATATCGGCCAATTCATCCGCAGACGGCATATCGTGAACGGCGGTATCAGCAACGAGAACGGTGCGGCCACGGCAGAGCGCCAGCGACACGCCGATCACCCGGTGTCCCGGTTTCGGGTCGATGCAGCGGCGCACATCCTCGAGCGCGGTGGAATAGTTGCGGGTGATGCCAGTCACCATGCCGTCCGCATCCCCCAGCGCCACCATGCAGGCGGCGAAGTGGTTGCGGTCATTGTTGATCAGGCGCTGCGCGTCGCGGTGCAGGTAGCCCTGCCGTTGCAGGCGGGCATAGAGATAGTCCGTATACGCCCCGGTACGCTTGGAAATGCGGGCATTGACGATCTGGATGCCGGGGCGGTCGAGGTCGATGCCCTCGCGTTCCGCCGTCTCGCGCATCCGGTCCTCGCGGCCAAGGAGCAGCGCGGTGCCGAGTTCCTGATTGGCATAGGCAAGCGCCGAGCGCATCATCTGTACCTCTTCGCCTTCGGCAAAGACGATGCGCTTCGGCTGGCGGCGGACGCGCTCGTAGATGCGTTGCAGCGTCGAGGCGATCGGGTCGCGGCGGGCCGACAGCTGGCGACCATAGGCAGCAAGATCCGGTATCTGCTTGCGGGCGACGCCACTCTCCATGGCGGCCTTGGCGACTGCGACGGGGATGGACGAAATCAGGCGCGGATCGAAAGGCACGGGGATGATGTATTGTGGGCCGAAACGTGGGCGGTTGCCCTGGTAGGCGGCCGCCACATCGTCCGGAACGTCTTCCTTGGCAAGGCTCGCAAGCGCCTCAGCGGCTGCAATCTTCATGGCCTCGTTGATCGTCGAGGCATGGACGTCGAGCGCACCGCGGAACATGTAGGGAAAGCACAGCACATTGTTGACTTGGTTCGGATAGTCGGATCGGCCGGTGGCCATGATTGCGTCGTCGCGAATGGCGGACACCTCTTCCGGCGTGATTTCCGGATCGGGATTGGCCATCGCGAAGATGATCGGCTTTGCTGCCATGGATCGGATCATCGCCTCCGAGAAGGCACCCTTTTGTGATAGGCCGAGTACCACATCCGCACCGTCCATCGCGTCTTCGAGCGTACGCCGGTCGGTCTTGGCCGCATGCGCCGACTTCCATTGGTTCATGCCTTCGGTGCGGCCCTGATGGATGACGCCTTTCGTGTCGCACATGATGATGTTTTCGGGCGCAAAACCCATCGACTTGATGAGTTCGACGCAGGCAATCGCCGCCGCGCCTGCGCCATTGCACACCAGCCGGGTGGTCTTGAGATCGCGGCCTGTCAGCTGCAACGCGTTGATGAGGCCTGCGGTTGCGATGATCGCCGTGCCGTGCTGGTCGTCGTGGAAGACCGGGATATCCATGATCTCGCGCAGTTTCTGCTCGATAATGAAGCATTCCGGCGCCTTGATGTCCTCCAGATTGATACCCCCGAACGAGGGGCCGAGGAACCGCACGCAATTGATGAATTCGTCGGCGTCTTCCGTATCGACTTCAAGGTCGATCGAATCGACGTCGGCAAAGCGCTTGAACAGGACCGACTTTCCTTCCATCACCGGCTTGGAGGCGAGCGCGCCCAGATTGCCGAGCCCCAGGATGGCGGTTCCGTTCGAAATCACGGCCACCATGTTGCCGCGGGTCGTATAATCATAGGCCTTGGACGGGTCGGCGGCGATCGCCTTCACGGGCACGGCGACGCCCGGCGAATAGGCAAGAGACAGGTCGCGCTGCGTCGCCATCGGTTTGGTTGGCGAGATTTCCAGCTTGCCGGGCCGGCCCTGCGAATGGAAATCGAGCGCTTCCTGGTCCGTTACGCTGGTCGAGCTGCGGCCGGTCTTGTCATTTGCGGTCATGGGTCCTCCAACCTTTTGTGGGCGACGGCTCTCCTCAGCCGCTTTGTTGTTGTCTTCTATAAACGCGCATGGATAGTGTGGCACCACTTTTTTAGGACCAGCATGACTTTTGTGACCGAGCCAATCACCCGCCGACCCGAGGTTCTCACCGCCGTTCAACTGGCGACGGAGGAAAGCCGCGCCACGGCCACGCCGATGATGGAACAATTCATCGAGATCAAGGCGAACAACCCGGATTCGCTGCTGTTCTACCGGATGGGCGATTTCTACGAACTATTCTTCCAGGACGCCGTCGAGGCTTCGCGGGCGCTCGGCATCACACTGACGAAGCGCGGCCAGCATCTTGGCCAGGACATCCCGATGTGCGGCGTGCCGGTGCATGCTTCCGACGACTACCTGCAGAAACTGATCGGGCTGGGTTTCCGCGTCGCCGTCTGCGAGCAGGTCGAGGATCCGGCGGAAGCCAAGAAGCGCGGCGGCAAGTCGGTCGTCAAGCGCGACGTGGTGCGGCTGGTGACGCCGGGCACGATCACCGAAGACAAGCTGCTGTCGCCTTCGGAATCGAACTACCTGATGGCGCTCGCCCGCATTCGCGGCGGCAACGAGCCGGCCATCGCGCTTGCCTGGATCGATATTTCCACCGGCGTCTTCCGGCTGGCCGAAACCACCGAGACGCGGTTGCTCGCCGATATCCTGCGCATCGAGCCACGCGAACTGATCCTTGCCGATACCGTCTTCCACGACCCGGACATGCGCCCGGTCATCGACATTCTCGGCCGCGTCGCCGTGCCGCAGCCGGCCGTGCTGTTCGACAGTGCCACGGCGGAAAACCGGGTGACCCGCTATTACGGCGTCAAGACGCTCGATGGTTTTGGCAGCTTTTCGCGCGCCGAGCTTGCCGCCGCATCCGCCGCCATTTCCTATGTTGAAAAGACCCAGTTCGCCGAACGGCCGCCGCTGGGTGCGCCGGAACGCGAAAGCGCCGCCTCGACGCTGTTCATCGACCCCGCGACCCGCACCAATCTCGAACTGGTCAAGACCCAGTCCGGTGACCGCAACGGCACGCTGCTGAAGGCATTGGACCGCACCGTGACCGGTGGCGGCGCCCGGCTTCTCGCCGAACGGCTGATGTCGCCGCTGACGGATCCGGAACGGATCAATGCGCGACTGGATTCCATCTCTGCACTCTCCGATCAGCCGTCGTTTTGCAGCGACCTGCGCTCCGCGCTCAAGCACGTGCCGGACATGCCGCGCGCCTTGTCGCGTCTGTCGCTCGGCCGTGGCGGCCCGCGTGATCTGGGCTCGATTCTCGCAGGCTGCCAGGCAGCAACCGAGGTTGCCGGCTTGCTCGGCCGTGGCGATCTTTCCGAAGAACTTGGCTCGGCGCTGCAAGCGGTAGGCGCGCTGCCCAACGAAATGGTACAGCAGCTTGCAACCATCCTTGGCGACGAACTGCCGCTCTTGAAGCGCGACGGCGGTTTTCTCCGTGACGGCGCGAGCCCGGAGCTCGATGAGATGCGGGCGCTGCGTGACCAGTCCCGCCGGGTGATCGCCGGATTGCAGCTCGACTATGCCGAGGAAACCGGCATCAAGTCGCTGAAGATCAAGTATAACAACGTACTCGGCTATTTCATCGAGGTGACCCAGGGTAATGCCGGGCCGATGACCGACAGCCCGGAGGCCAAGGCCCGCTACATCCATCGCCAGACCATGGCCAATGCCATGCGCTTCACCACGACGGAACTCTCCGATCTCGAAACCAAGATTGCCAACGCCGCCGACCGGGCGCTGACGATCGAGCTTGAAGCCTTCGACAGGCTGTCCGCCTTAGTCGTGGCGGAAGCAGAAGCGATCAAGGCGGCGGCGCTGGCGCTTGCCGTGGTCGATGTCTCCACCGGTCTCGCGACACTGGCCGAGGAGCAGGCCTATTGCCGGCCGCTGGTCGATACCTCGAAGATGTTTGCCATCGACGGCGGCCGTCATCCGGTCGTCGAACAGGCGCTGCGCCGCCAGTCGGGGCAGGCTTTCGTTGCCAATGCCTGCGATCTGTCGCCGCATGACGGCGAGGGCGACGGGGCGATCTGGCTTTTGACCGGTCCCAACATGGGCGGTAAGTCGACCTTTCTGCGCCAGAACGCGCTGATCGCCATCATGGCGCAGATGGGCTCGTTCGTGCCCGCCGCCTCCGCCCATATCGGCATTGTCGACCGGCTTTTTTCCCGCGTCGGCGCATCCGACGACCTGGCGCGTGGCCGCTCCACCTTCATGGTCGAGATGGTCGAGACGGCCGCGATCCTCAATCAGGCGACCGATCGTTCGCTCGTCATCCTCGATGAGATCGGACGCGGTACTGCGACCTTCGACGGCCTGTCGATCGCCTGGGCATCCGTCGAGCATCTGCATGAGGCCAATCGTTGCCGTGGCCTCTTCGCCACGCATTTCCACGAGCTGACGGTTCTCTCCGAAAAGCTCGGACGGCTGTCGAACGCAACGATGCGGGTCAAGGAATGGGACGGCGACGTCATCTTTCTGCACGAGGTCGGCCCCGGTGCCGCCGACCGCTCCTACGGCATCCAGGTCGCGCGGCTGGCCGGATTACCGGCTTCCGTGGTTGCCCGCGCCAAGGACGTGCTGGCGAAACTCGAGGATGCCGACCGCAAAAACCCAGCCAGCCAGCTGATCGACGACCTGCCGCTGTTCCAGGTGGCGATCCGCCGCGAGGAACGGACGAAGGCTGGGCCGTCGAAGGTCGAAGAGGCTTTGAAAGGCCTCAATCCCGACGATATGACGCCGCGCGAGGCGATGGATGCGCTTTATGCGCTGAAGAAACAACTTGGCAATTTCTGACCGCTAAAGTCTTGTCCATTCTCGGACAAAAGGTCTATAGCGCATGCACAAGCAGCGGCTCGCAGAGCCTGCCGGACAGGAAGACGGTCGGCATTTGATGGCCAAGCATGAAACGTCATTTCACGACATCCTGAATGTCGCAGCACTCAAAGCCAAGTGCAGCTTCATCGCCTCGGCGCATGCGGAGCATCGCGACCTGATGCGTCAGGCGCTCCTGACGGTGTTCAAGCAGGCCAATCTCGAAGGCCGTGAAAAAGCCCGCGAACTGCTGCTGCAGGACGGCAGCGGGCTGAAATGCGCCGAACGGATTTCCTGGCTGCAGGACCAGTTGATCACCGTGCTGCACGATTTCGTCCTCAACGAGGTTTTCAACGCCGCCAACGCGCAGCCCTGGACGCGCATCGCCGTCACCGCCGTCGGCGGCTATGGCCGCGGTACGCTGGCGCCGGGCTCGGATATCGATCTCCTGTTCCTGCTGCCGGTGAAGAAGGCGGTCTGGGCCGAGCCGGCGATCGAGTTCATGCTCTATATTCTCTGGGATCTCGGCTTCAAGGTCGGCCATGCCACGCGCACGATCGACGAATGCATCCGCCTGTCGCGCAGCGACATGACGATCCGCACGGCGATCCTCGAAACGCGCTACATCTGTGGATCGAGAGAACTGGCAGACGAGCTCGAGGCCCGCTTCGACAGCGAAATCGTCAAGAACACCGGCCCCGATTTCATCGCCGCCAAGCTTGCCGAGCGCGACGAGCGCCACCGCAAGGCGGGCGATACGCGCTATCTGGTCGAGCCGAATGTCAAGGAAGGCAAGGGCGGCCTGCGCGACATCCACACGCTGTTCTGGATCGCCAAGTATTTCTACCGCGTCAAGGATTCGGCCGACCTCATCAAGCTCGGCGTTCTCTCGCGGCAGGAATATTATCTTTTCCAGAAGGCTGATGATTTCCTCTGGGCCGTGCGCTGCCACATGCATTTCCTCACGGGCAAGGCGGAAGAGCGGCTGTCCTTCGACATTCAGCGCGAGATCGCCGAAAGCCTCGGTTATCATGATCACCCGGGCATGACCGCCGTCGAGCGCTTCATGAAGCACTACTTTCTGGTTGCCAAGAACGTCGGCGATCTCACCCGTATCTTCTGCGCGGCGCTCGAGGACCAGCAGGCCAAGCAGCTTCCGGGGTTCAGCGCGGCGCTCAGCCGTTTCACCCATCGTGTCCGCAAGATTGCCGGCACCTTGGAGTTCGTCGACGATGGCGGGCGTATCGCCCTTGCAAGCCCGGACATCTTCAAGCGAGACCCCATAAACCTGATCCGCATCTTCCATGTGGCCGATATCAATGGGCTGGAGTTCCATCCGGCGGCCTTGAAGCAGGTGACCCGGTCTCTCGCCTTGATCACGCCGGCCGTGCGCGACAACGAGGAAGCCAACCGCCTCTTCATGTCGATGCTGACGTCGCGCCGCGACCCGGAACTCATTCTCAGGCGTATGAACGAGGCCGGCGTGCTCGGCCGCTTCATTCCGGAATTCGGCAAGATCGTCTCGCTGATGCAGTTCAACATGTACCACCACTATACGGTGGACGAGCATCTGCTGCGCGCCGTCGACGTGCTGTCAAGGATCGATCAGGGCCGCGACGAGGAGCTTCACCCGCTCGCCGTCAAGCTGATGCCGGGGATTGAAGATCGCACCGCACTGTTCGTGGCCGTGCTCCTCCACGATGTCGCCAAGGGCCGTCCGGAAGATCATTCCGCTGCCGGAGCCAAGGTCGCCCGCAAGCTCGGTCCGCGCTTCGGGCTGACGCCGAAGCAGACCGAGACGGTCGCGTGGCTGATCGAGGAGCATCTGACCATGTCGATGGTCGCGCAGACGCGCGATCTCAACGACCGCAAGACGATCATCGATTTCGCGGAGAAGGTGCAGTCGCTCGACCGGCTGAAAATGCTGCTGATCCTGACGATCGCCGACATCCGCGCCGTTGGCCCCGGTGTATGGAACGGCTGGAAAGGCCAGCTTCTGCGCACGCTCTACTACGAGACCGAATTGCTTCTGTCCGGTGGGTTTTCCGATCTGCCGCGCAAGGAGCGTGCGGCGCATGCCGCCGACATGCTCTTCGATGCGCTGTCCGACTGGAGCCAGAAGGACCGCAAGACCTACACCAAGCTGCACTACCAGCCCTACCTTTTGTCTGTCCCGCTCGAAGACCAGTTGAGGCATGCCAAATTCATCCGCGAGGCCGACAAGGCCGGCCGGACGCTGGCAACGATGGTGCGCACCCACCAATTCCACGCCATCACCGAAATCACCGTGCTGTCGCCCGACCATCCGCGCCTGCTCGCTGTCATCGCGGGCGCCTGCGCGGCTGCCGGCGCCAACATCGTCGATGCGCAGATTTTCACCACTTCGGACGGCCGCGCGCTCGATACGATCCTCATCAATCGCGAGTTTCCGATCGATGACGACGAAATGCGCCGGGCGGCCAGCATCGGCAAGATGATCGAGGATGTGCTGTCGGGCGCCAAGCGCCTGCCGGAGGTGATCGCCAGCCGCACCAAGCATCGCAAGCGCAACAAGGCCTTCACCGTGCCGCCGGCCGTCACCATCAGCAACAGCCTGTCCAACAAGTTCACCGTCATCGAGGTCGAGTGCCTCGACCGCACCGGCCTGCTGTCGGAAGTCACCGCCGTGCTCTCCGACCTCTCGCTCGATATCGCCTCCGCCCACATCACCACCTTCGGCGAGAAGGTCATCGACACCTTCTACGTCACCGATCTCGTCGGCCAGAAAATCACCAATGAGGGCCGGCACGGCAACATCGTAGCGCGGCTGAAGGCCGTGATGTCGGACGAGGCGGACGAAATGCGCGACCGTATGCCGTCCGGCATGATCGCGCCGCAGAACACGCGGTCCGTTACCGGTGCAAAGAAGGCCAAGGCAGAACCATGAGTCTCGTCCGGAAGTTCATGACCGTCGGCGGCGCCACGCTCGGCAGCCGCATCTTCGGCTTCGCCCGCGAAACGCTGATGGCGGCAGCGCTGGGCACCGGCCCGATGGCCGACGTTTTCTACGCCGCCTTCCGCTTCCCGAACCTCTTCCGCCGTCTGTTTGCCGAGGGTGCCTTCAATGCTGCCTTCGTGCCGCTGTTTTCCAAGGAGATCGAGGCGAACGGCACCGATGGCGCCAAGCGTTTCTCCGAGGAGGTCTTCGGCGTACTCTTCACAGTGCTGCTGCTGATCACCATCGTGATGGAATTCTCCATGCCGCTTCTGGTGCGTTTTGTGATCGCGCCCGGATTTGCCGATGATGTCGAGAAGTCAAGCCTGACTGTCCGCATGGCGATGGTGATGTTTCCCTATCTCATGTGTATGTCATTGACGGCGATGATGAGCGGCATGCTCAATTCGCTGCATCACTTCTTCGCTGCCGCCGTTGCGCCGATCTTCCTCAATGTCGTGATGATCGGCGCGCTTTTTTATGCGCTCTATACCGGCGCCGACCCGCTCGCCACCGCCTGGTATCTGTCCTGGGGCGTGCTCGCAGCCGGCGTCTTGCAGCTTGCCGTCGTCTATCTCGGCGTCATCCATGCCGGCATGAGCATCGGGCTCAGGTTTCCCCGCTTCACGCCCAATGTCAGGCGCCTGTTGATCCTGGCGGTGCCCGCCGCCATTACCGGTGGCATCACCCAGATCAACCAGCTGATCGGCCAGGCGATCGCCTCGGCCCAGGACGGTGCCATCGCTGCCCTGCAATATGCCGACCGCATCTACCAGCTGCCGCTCGGCGTCGTCGGCATTGCCGTCGGCGTCGTGCTTCTGCCGGAATTGTCGCGCGCGCTGAAGGGCGGTAGTCTGCGGGAGGCAGGAAACCTGCAGAACCGGTCGATCGAATTCGTGCTGTTCCTGACCATTCCCGCAGCCTTCGCCCTGTGGATTCTGTCCGACGAGATCATCCGCGTACTCTACGAGCGCGGTGCCTTCCACGCGCAGAACACCGCTGTCGTCGGATCGATCCTCGCCATCTACGGCATCGGCCTGCCGGCCTTCGTGCTGATCAAGGCGCTGCAGCCCGGCTTTTACGCCCGCGAGGATACGAAGACGCCGATGCGCTTTTCTGCCGTTGCCGTTGCCGTCAATTGCGCGCTTGCGCTGACCTTGTTTCCCCGCCTCGGCGCCCCGGGCATCGCGATTGCTGAAGCCACGGCTGGCTGGATCAGTACCGTCCTGCTCTTCGTCACGCTGCTGCGCCGCGGTCATCTCGCCTGGGAATGGGCGCTTGTCCGGCGCACGGCTCTTCTCATCGTTGCAGCGGCAATCATGGGTGGTGTCCTCTATTATCTCCGCGGCGTCTTCGCAGCGTCGCTTGCTTCAGGTTCGCCGCTATTGACCAAACTGGGCGCGCTTGGACTTTTGATCGGTGTCTCGATGGTGGTTTATTTCGCCGTCGCCTTCCTGATCGGCGGCGCCGATCTCGGCATGATCCGGCGGAACATGAAGCGCAAGGCCGCCGCAGAACCTGTGCCGCCGGCCGATCTTTGAGGCAGTACCCCCGATGAAGCAAATCATTGCCCATATCACCCTTGTCGTGCCCGGCTACGATGAGGCTGTCGCCTTTTACTGCGGCGCGCTCGGTTTCGATCTTCTCGAAGACACCGATTTGGGCGAGGGAACACGCTGGGTGCTGGTGCGGCCGAAGGGGGCCACCGAGACCGCGCTTCTGATCGCCAAGGCCGAAGGCGAGGGCCAGCAGGCGGCGGTCGGCAATCAGACCGGCG
>Ga0307515_10004717_pt1 | contig 27933 bp, 18 predicted proteins | sample 17_EM_MG_FD_194513 | JGI IMG/M metagenome (GOLD analysis project Ga0307515, IMG submission 194513) | Populus trichocarpa ectomycorrhiza microbial communities from riparian zone in the Pacific Northwest, United States - 17_EM | ecosystem: Host-associated > Plants > Roots > Unclassified | place... | reverse complement strand
CAAGGCTGAGTCTAGTTGGGACTAGACTGCCGCATTGGGTTGAATTTCGTTGCGGAAAATTTAACCCCGTGACACCTTGTTTTTTTTTTTTTTTTTTTTTCCAAGAGAGCTATAATCTAAAAAGATGGTAGCAGGCTATCTTAATTTATTTAAATTTTGTTTTTTTATCAAGAAGCTATGTTAACTTGGTATGAGCTCATTATGTTTTTTTTATTAAAATATGCAAGATTTATAGGTCGAGTTTATGTATTTTTATCAATATTTCTTTATCTGTTAAAAGTTTGTGAATTTGAGAAATATAAGATAAAATAAAACGTCAATAACAATTCTATGTGTTTGGTAATATGATACAATATGTTTTTTAATATTTTATATTGACTTATTAAAATCATTGAAAAGTATAATAATATGAATTTAATTTTTTTTTTAAAAAAAAATGTTAACCATAAAAACAAATACTCCCTAGAAAACAAAGTTGGTCATGACTGAGGAATGTGTGCTTAAATGACCTTTTTTTTCTTAATTTCAGGAGTCAATTGAGAAAAACAAATTGCCACGTCATCATTCCATTAGTTTAACAAATGAAGATGGACGAAAGGTAAGAATTGAATCTTGATGAGAGTTTAGGTGGGTAATTAATTCAACGGAAAGCTCCTCCATTCTTTTTTTTTTTTTGTAAAAAAAAAAACTAAACCTCAGGAGGATATATTAAAATTCACCCTTTAATTTTTTTTTATATTTTATGTTTTGTAGAATTTTTCTCCAATGGGATAGCTCACACCCTTTTCTCTCTCTTATTGCATCTTAGGAACTAAGTAAACATTTAAACATTTACATTTATAAAAAATAAAGAATTTAACATCTTTTTGAATTTGAATCTATAATTATATGCAATGGCAAGATTTATTGGACATCTAGCTAATTTCATAATAAAATTCTACTATGATATGCAACACATCATCAATTGATCCTAAAATATTTATAATCATAAAAAAATAGTTGTTATATAAATAAAATTCATTTGCATGGAAAAAAATCATGAAGATCACGATTATGCGAGTGTCAATTCAAATAATAATAAAAAAACTATATGATATAATTATATATATAATTTGTCTGATATAATCATTAAGGGCAAAATAACTAATTCATTAGTTGTTTGTTGGATGCGATTATACGTGATGTAATTTGCTTAGAGTTAAAAATTAAAGGTATCACTGTACAAAACAGAATTAAGCCAGGAGGATTAGTGGGCTTCTTTATTTTTAAGAGAAATCTGAAAAATACTTTCCAATTATTGTATTATCAATTTTGTCCCTAAACAATTTTTTTGTATAAATTTTATCTTTCAAGTTTCAGAATTTCTCAATTAAGTCTTTTCATCTATATTTGATCATGAATTTCATCTAAATTATACCTCTTTTAATAAGAAAAGAATCGTCTCATCTTGTAGGGAACTTAAAGGGTAAATAAACCTATTTAAAGAGTTCTAATAGACCATCACAAATGTTTATATCAATTATATATATAAAATGTTTGGAGACAAAATTGATATAAACATTTTTTTTTTTGGGGGAAATTTGATACTAGCTTAATTTTTTATTTAAGGGTTGATTTAAAGTATGATGGCGTAGAACCTGTTTTGTTATTTTTTAAAAAAAAAATTATTTTAAATTATTTTTTTATTTTTTTATATTATTTTAATGTACTGATATTTAAAAATAAAAAAAATTATTTAAATATATTTAAAGAAAAAATACTTTAAAAAATAATTTCTATCATTGTTTTAAACATTCCTTGTTATTTAAGAACTAAATGTGTCCTTGGTATGCAACTCAAATATTAAATTGAAGAAAAGGGATAAAATTATATGTGGCGGCTAGTAATTGATGTTCTTAATATTATGAAAACAAAGTGTTAGCATTATTAAGAGTGTAAATATTCACAGTACAGTTTTTTTTTTTTTTTTTAAATATGTTCAAGATGTCCTGAAGTTACATCTCCTGTGGCTGTGACTGAGCTTATTTGTTTTTTTCATGTTAAGAATTTCCCGATGCATATCATCACTGCTTTTAAGAAGAAAAAAAATATTATATTGTTTATGCTCTGGGCTGCATCCTTTCTCTTTACCTTCTCATGTTATCATGCATGGAATTTGAAGAAACCAAAAGGAAAAATGGCAATATTCTTCACTACCACACCTTCATTCAAGATTAAAACAAGACAGAGACAATAACAACATTCTTTACATTCGTGTAAAAGCTACAGTTACAAGGAGGCCAAAGCCAAATATCAACAAATGACCTGATTTTCTAGAGCTACAAAAAACGAAGAACACCTACAGAAAAAGTTATTGAATGTCGTTGTAGTTCTTATAATATCGCAACCCCGAAGCATTACATTAGCTGACTGCAATGCTCTGGGGAAAAATTCAAGCCACGACGAAGGGACTAGCTGGAGAGTATTGTAATGAATACTATCATGGTGCTGCTAACTAGTATCATCATCCAACCTCTGCTGGTTCGGCATGCCTTGTCCGAATTTGAAGCTGCTCCTAAATATTTTGAAACTTTTGCAGAGATTAGCATGACAGTTGAAAAGCACATGAAGAAAAGACTCATGGCTAGCACAGCGAGTTCTTTACTTTCCAGATTTGCCTGATCATTTGCAACCTTTTCGATGTCCAATCTGCTGAAAGGAATGAAGGGGGGGGGGGGGGACGGTAAAATTTATTAAACAAGAGTGAAAGCAACATGATATTAGAAGTAGAGGATCGGCAAATCATTGTAGATTATCATCTAGATGGTTAAACGACCTAAAGATTACATCAACAGGGAACAGCATGGCATGTAAAAGAAAATGCTTGATGTATTTTTCATCTAGGACAACTTGAATAAATGAGAGACAGCAGACAGTCAGGGAATATAATAACCAAAAGTATTTGAAAACGAATTTTGACTATAATATAGATGTTTCCCACCTTAGCCTTGTATTTTCTCTGACCAACGTATCCATACTAGATGAGACACCGGCTTTCCATGACTGGTACTCCATGAGCACTTTATCCTGATAATAAAAACCAAACCGATGGTTAGGAAATCGCAGAAATTAACTCTTTGAATATTTTGGAAGTCAAGCAGTACCGTGTTCTCCTTCCATTCCATGAGATCTCTAATTTCTGTTCTGGTCGTCTCCACAAGCAATGAAATTCCGGATAGCTCTTCTTCAAGCTTTGGCATAATATCTCCTTTTCTCTGATTCGTTTCTTTAATATACCCCTCAAGCATAGTTAAACTTAGTTCAAGTGACTTCGCCTTCTGCATCAAGATCTTTAGAAGAGTGTCGCCTGGTTTCCTGCTAATTGGTAGCTGTCTAACTTCAGTTACTGGTTCAGCCATTATGTTTATACTCTCAGGACTTTTCTTCCCATCGGCATGGGATTGTTGAATATCAGATAGGTTCTCGGCCCCCATACCAGCATTATCGACCCCATTGCGAACTTTTCCACTACTTTCCTTGTCAGTTAGATTTAATTCTGGCTTTAAATGTGGTGCTGCAGTTAAACTAGGCTTTGGCAATTCAATGGGAAGAGGTTCTTCGGATGGCACAAAGAAATCTTCAAGCATACGCTCAATGGCATCTACTCCATATACCTCGACAACACTCAATGTGCAGTAAAATCCTGACCCATAATGACTACGTAAATTCAACTTCAAATACCTCACCCATTTGGGTTCTGGCAGTTTGAAATCTTGAATGTGCTTGACATTTGCAGCCACAAAATTTCCCAAAGGAATCCAACTTTTGGTTGTATAGTTTAAACTTCCGGACAGTTCAAAATCCTTGAAATTGGAGGAATAATGTTCAAAATTCGCAATTTTAACAACATCAACCAGCGTCTCCTCCGAAAGCTCGATAACAACAAACTTCTCTACCACAGAACAAGGGTTTCTCAGGTACTTATCATGATCCTTCCCCAGTATGTTACATGCTCCTTTAGCCTCCTTATTATACGCAAGCACCTTTGCGCCCTTTGTCAAAGAGGCATAGTTATACTCTCTTCCATCAGGTTCAAGCCGATGGGTGATGTTAGCAAGCTGCTTGGGGATAACTTTGCCTTTTTCTTGTCTTATTATGTTCCAGAACTCGTCAAAGTTGAGATAAGTCAGATGCTGAGGTCTCCCACTCGGTAGTTCTTTCGGTTTACCTGTCGTCAGTTCTTCAGGATTCCGCATTTTATACACTGAAGATCCATAACCTAAAGCACTCAAAATTATTTCTTGTAATCTATTTGTCTCTGGAAGTGGGCACTTCTTATTTCCTAAGTCAGTATGAACTGTAGCATTCTTACTGCTGGTAGACGGATTGACCTCTAGCAGAATTCCATTTGTATCATTATTGCTTGTAATTGCATCATGTGAAGGTGTATCACCACGAAGAGTAGTATCTTTAAGATCACTAGAAAAAGGTATGCTACTGTTGTCAGGAGTCAAATTCCCTGGAAAATGTATAATCAATATCAATTGAATATCATGCATAAAAAGGGCCAATTTGGCACCCCTTTTAGACAAAATAAATAAATAAATCTTCATAGGAACAGAACATAGACATAAAAGTGTTAGATGTTAGTTTGACTGTCTTGCATAATTATTTGGTTAATTGAGTTCATTATCTTAGAAACTAAACAGCAGAAACTCAAAGGCCTCAACAATTTCATCAATATTTCCATTCCATCAATCTTCTAGGCAACCAAACACAGGATAGTAGAAAATTAAGACATTTACGTGCATATAAAGACAGAAGAAAAGGGTTTGTAGAAATCCTAAACAAAATGATGGGTTATAACAAAAAGGAAGAAAAATCAAGCATGAAAAACTTGAAAAACAAAATCTCACCTTGATTTTCATGACCAGCACAGAAAGAGAAGAGAAGACCCCAAAGTAAGAGAATCAAAGACAAGTGTAGCTCATACAAACTTCTCCTCCTTGAATTGCTGCTTCTGTTTTTGTTGTTTAAGAATGAGAAAGGTTTTTTCATGCCTCTTCGTCAGCACAGAAACAGGGGTGCCTCTCTGGCGTTTTCTCTTTGGTTGTCTTGTCTCTCGATGTCCTCTTATCTTATCTCCTCTCTGTAGGGATGCGGAAAAGCATGGTGGTGGTTTCCGACTTTGCTTCGGATTGTCACGTGAATCCTTTGAGTTTTAAGGATGATTACAAGAAGTCCGATGCGATGTTGTCTAACTCCCAATCTTACGGGAACAGGAAACCAACTACTGGCTATCCATATAAAAGGCGCCTAGTTCGGGGTCTTTTTGTTTACCAAACTGTCTTACTTTATGTTAGTTCTAAAGGTCACTCACAAGGATAATCTTGGAAGATTCTGACCTTCACTTTCTAGGGTTTGTTTATATTTATTGTACACCAGCATGGGAGGGAGTGTCAAAACCTACAAATAGGATGACAATACGTGGATGGGTTTTAGTGCATCCGCATCTACTCAAAACACTTACAATCATCCAACCATCCCCCGCGCCTAACCCGATCGTGAAACGCTCTTTGAGATTGTAGATGGATTATATTTGTTTTTTTTTAGTTTTAAATTATTAATTTTTATATATTTTTTAATATATTAATATCAAAAATAAATTTAAAAGAATAAAAAAATATAATATTTTAATATATTTTCAAGTGAAAAATACTTTAAAAATAACTTTTACCACTCTCTGCACGACACTTGAACAATGTTTATAATTACGGTAGACATCGTTTTTCAAAATGTTTTTTTATTTATAAATACATTAAAATAATATTATTTGAAAAAAATATATATATATATTTTTAACATCAACATATCAAAAAAATTTAAATATACCAAAAAAATTAATTAAAAAAATAAAAAATTTCAAAATTCATAACTGAACTAAAAAACAAACATTACCTTAATGAGTGAGTAGCCAGAGGAGTTTTTTTTTTTACCTTACCACAATATATATATATATATATATATATATATATATTAAAATAATATAGGCTAAAAAATGTTTAGAAATTTTAAGCTATATATGTTGTATGTGACTCATGTGTCATAATTAATATTTATGACTCAGGAGTTGTAATTAATATCTGTGAATTATTAATCATAAATAATATTTGCAACTTGATAAAAAAACACGTATAAAGGCAATTTTCCAAGCCTCTAACTCCTTGCAAATAAAAAAAAATTCACATAATCATAGTTTTTCCAGCCACAATTCAATCTAAAAAATAATTAAACCAATCTAAAAAATAATTAAACGCCAAATGTAATTACATCCATATCATATAATATAATTAACACAATTCAATCCCAACTAATTCTTATAATATTATATATGTAATTCCATCTAAAAATTATCTTAGTTCGTGGATGAGCCTACATCACCTTAAAAATAGATTTGTAGCATCCTTATAAAAGTCAACACCTATATCACTTCAGCTTATAGATAGGTTTGAGACGCTTGTTAACAATTATCTTGCATTGATATTATTTCAAAATGCTCAGTCTTGTCAACCTCTTAAAGTTCACTATAATACAAATTAAATATAGTATTGATCATAACATGTCTCATTTCATCAATGCTTTCATGAACAACAATTGCTGCTTTTAAAACCTTCCATAAAAAGTAATGAATATACACATATACATTAAAAAGTAATTAATACTTACCAACCATAATAATATTAACAATATTTAATAAATATCATATCTAAAAAAAAATACGGCACCAGTCAATTTTATCTTGGATATCATAACGTGTTATAATGCATCAAATTATTGATTTAATAAACAGACAACCTTAAGGCTGCTCGGATGGCGTTGAGACAAACTCATCAATAAATGGTTAATGTGTGCGCTATTGTCGAGACTTCACCTTGGTTTTTTTCATCTTTGTTGTGCCCAAAACAACAATTTATTGTCCTACCGTTCTTTATGATTACTTCCTTTTTCTCTCATTCTGCACCTTTTTTTTTTATTGGCTCCATCAAGATACATAGAGAATGGTATTGCTAGAGTTCTATCTGGATGGAGGTACTCGTGGCTCTTCTGGTCTGAACAACATTGATGCCTGCAATGGGAAAATCACCTACGATCAGATTTGGAGAAGGGTTCATTCACTCAAGAAGACGAGTGGCCTTGATTAACTTTTTAGTCAAGTGAAGATTAACAACATGTTTGGTACAAGCATCAACATATAAACATTGTTTTATCTCTAATGTCATCAAAAATTGTTTTTTTTTTCTTTATCTCGGTGTCGCTCTACCCGGGCAATGACACTGGTATGCAACTAGTCAAGTGCAAAACAATTATAACCATCATCCATTACTAGACAGCAAAATTTCACGTGTCTCGCTCGTGTTCTCATACAGTGGTGAACTGCTGGGTAATCATGGGGTTTTTCCTTCTGATGTTGTTAGCAACGCATAATCTAATTCATTCTCCAGTTCTTGTTTGAAGAAGGGAAGGATTCCTGGATTTTCCTCCTCCAGAAGAAGACTTAACCGTGTTTGCGGAGGGTAATTGTTCAAAATATAATCAATTTCTTCTCCACTGATTTCCTTCTGATTAAGAAGAACCTGCAGCACAAAGTAAACAAAAAATTACTAGTCAGTTTATGTGCAGCCCCTCTTCCATGCATAACAACACACCATCGTGTGTATCTAATCATGGAAACAGCTTTCTATAGTTTGACAATATATATATATATATATATATAATACCACAGATTTCTTATTTTCAGTTCCCATGATGAAGCCAAAACCAGGTTCAAATCTCAGCAAACTTCCATTTCATGCCAATCCAAGTCCCAGAATGCCAGCCCAAGCCATTTTGAGATGGAAAATCCTTCAGAATCTTACATACCTCAATATTTTCTCAACATGATACTATTTATATTTCCACTGATTAATTTCACCAGCGAGGATATTTTTATTGATCTCGCTGGGAACAGAAAATGCAGATTATGAAATAACATTATAGCACAAGATGACATTCATCCAATTCATCAATATTTACAGGCAGTAACAAGGTTGATCCCTTAATAAACAAAAAATGAATAACTCCTAGAAAAAGAAGCAAAACCAATAATAGAGTTTCATTGATACTAGAGCTTTACTTTTTCAACAATGGAGAATGAATTTTCAGAATTGAATCCCTTAAAATTTTGAAGTCAAGAAAATATGAAACACAAATTGACAATCCACATTCAGTTACCTTCACAGCTTTGAGCAAAGCTGCATGGTGCCGTTTTAGCAGAGAAACTGTCCTTCCATACATATCACATATCAGCTTCTCAGTCCTTTGGGCAACTTGATCATCCAAATTGAAGTTGATAGGGGGTTCAATTAGGTCATAGTCATCATAAAGTGATCCTTCAAAATCCAGCCGTGGGCCCATGAATCTAACTTTCTTTCTCCAAGGAGGCGGTTCTCCATGTATTACCATTGGATTCTCCAAGTTCCATCTGTTGTAGGATGAAGGAAGACCATGCATTAATGCCAGGTAAGAAAGTGGGAAATCAAATAGTCTAGCAGTGAATCAAGTGGCTACATAGTTATAATTTTACGAGCAAGCCAAGATGCATCTGCAAGGTAGGAAACTGATGCCCTTGATGTATCCCGTCCATAAATGACCTCTTCAGCTGCCCTCCCTCCAAGAAAAACCTTCACACGGATATGAAATCAAGAAAAAAGAATCTGACAGAATCCGAGAAAGAAGTCTTAGCCCTAGACTAGACAACCTTAAGTTCACACCTGAAGACGATGCAGCAGCTGAGGTAAACGCTCAAACATGTATGATTCGTCATCAAGTCGATGAAACACAAGTTGTGATAATGTCTGCACAACCACTCCACACAAATTAGCAGATAGACCCAAACACATACCTAAGATAAGTATAATGAGATGGCATCATTCAGACCAGTTCAAAGAAATAGACAGCAAATGTGGTAACCATCAAATTACATGACAATGGACATGTGATGAGATGATAGAAAATTTTGAAGGGAGCATCCAGTATGCGTGTACCTCTACTGGGCATAATGTAACATGGCATGCAAGGAAAACTTGTAAAAACCGAAAGAAGAGGACAGATATTACAGGAACAGAAAAGGTACCTGACCGCGAGGGACAATTGAAATCCGATCACAACATTCAACCTTTGCATTTTCATATCGCCTAAGCAAATGAGATGTCATTACAACTCCCAGTTCAGTAGTGGCTCTACGGCACTGCCCCTGATGACCCAACTCTATTCCTACACGCTTTGGTCCAACAGTAAGTCGGTCTACTGCATCATCCATGTCTGACTGAAGAATTGCCGCATGCCCTTGCCTGACCGCCACAAGAGCAGCCTCTTGGACCAGCTGAGCTAATTTTGCTCCAGTCCATCCTGATAATTGCTCACAGGATATCAGACATTGAACTCGAAAAACAACTGAACCCAAAAGAAAATACATACCCGGTAAATTTTTTCCATAAGTAGACAAATCAACAGAATCTGACATTTTCACTTTGCTTGCATGGATTTTCAAAATTTCCAATCTCCCTTTAGCATTAGGAGGTCGAATTCTTATCTGCAAGGAGAAAAAAAAGAAAAAATAATAATAAGGAAAACAAAAATAATAGATTCAGTTAAATACATATTTCAAACTCTATATATCTTCGAAACCATAAAATGCAATGGGTACTAAAAAGCAGAGCATAAAAACACCTTGCGATCAAAACGACCTGGCCGAAGAAGTGCTGGATCTAACAAGTCCCTACGATTTGTTGCAGCTAGAAATATAACACCTTTTCCAGTGTCAAACCCATCAAGCTCTATCAAAAGCTGATTCAATGTAGTTTCCCTCTCTTGAGTGGCAGCATTATACAGGTGGTCAGTAGATTCCTTGAAAATCCCTTGACGCCTGATCACAGAATAAATAGACAGAAATCATTTAAAGTTGTCATATTAAGTTTAGGCACAGGCTAAAGAGGTATGCCTAAGAATATAAGGTCAACAGTTCAATTGACCACAGATACAGTGATAGAGGTTGGGTGGTGCAATGTTATGAAGATATGAATTCAACTGGGGTAAAACTATACTATTCACTTTGAGTAACCAACAAGAGCATCCATACCTAGTTGCCAATGCATCAATTTCATCAATGAATATAACTGATGGTTTATTTACCTGCATGGAAAAAAGACATTCTCAATAATTATTTCAAAGCGGACAGACACCAAGAATTACTGGATGCATGGAATTATGCCCACAAGCTTTCAAGGACTATACATTATCAGCACAACTAAAATTGCCAGTTGAAATCTTTTCCATAAATAAAATATGGCATATGCACATGACACAGGAATTCTTTACAAATATACAACTCCAAATATGCATTCCAGAAAAATCCATTTCCTTGATATCTAAGAGAAGCAATCATGGATAGAATTACTCTTGTAAAACCATGAAATCTGGACTACCAGACAATGGACAACTAGCAACAAGGCATGATTAATGATACACTGCTAGTCAATACCTAAGTGTATTTACCTTGGCTCTCTTGAAAAGATCTCTGATACGAGCAGAACCAACACCAACTAAAACTTCAACAAATTCAGATCCAGCCATTTGGTAAAATGGAACTCCAGCTTCACCTGCTATAGCCTTTGCAACCAGGGTCTGCAAAATTATTATAAACCTTTAATTTTGTATAGAAAACTTCACCATAAAATTCCCAGACTGGCAGAACAATATTACTAACCTTGCCGCATCCAGGAGCACCTTCCAAAAGTACTCCATGTGGAGGCTTTATTCCCATTTTATCAAACAGTTCTGGATTCTTCAAGTATCTCACCAACTGATTAGAAAATTGTTAAAGACCCCAATAAGCTTCAATAAAACAAAAATGCAAATTTATTCAAAGGGGATTAAAGAAAAGATATCAATAAATGACTATCAAGTTGATGTAATAAACATTAATAAACAGAATTCACAAGGAAGACATCATTAGTTTAAGAACAAATAGAAGACCTTACAGTTAAGAGGGTGGTTGAAGGAAGAATATGTGTTATGAAACTGATAAAAACAAAATACCTTCATGCTTGGAAAAATGAGACTAAGAAAGAAAAACACAACTCATGATAGTTGACAGATGATTCCTGAACCTTCAAGCATAAAACATCAATTGGGTAAAACTTATCAAGCTAATTTCCCAGTAATTCGAGCTTTTGAAAAAACTTGAAACCTTAACCTTTTGTCTCACAGAAAAAATACAGCTCTAGAAAGGGAAGGGTCCATTAAATGACTCATGAAGCTGATACCAACTAGTTTGGCTTCAAGACTTAGTTGATTTGAGAATGGCCAAAAAAAAGGTGTAGCAGTTGAGTGCAAGTTCATGAGCAGAACTTCTGCTCAATGGTTTAATACTTGTGGTCAATGTAAAAGACAATAGATGGTAATTTCCAAGCTTCCTCAATTATCTTCCAGAAAAAGATGCCCAAGCTAAGTGCAAAAGTAGACATGGAAAAATTGGTAGGAAAAAATATCAAATATTTCACAATTCAGTTATTAAACATGTTTACCAACCTATCATACAAGCAATCAAGATAGGCTGTAAGAATACCTCTTGAAGTTCCTCTACTGCTTCATCAATCCCAGCCACGTCACTAAATTTAACTCCAGTTGAACCCTGAAAGAATATGAACCAATGTTTAAATAATTCACGTACAACTTATTAAGATTGGAGATAAGTGCAATAAAAATAAACTAACATCAACACGAGCTTCTGCTTTAGAACGTGAAAAATCAATTCCTTGCCATAAATCCTGCAAAACATAGATGCTAAATCAGTACAATATTCATTGAACAAATAACAAGGCATAAATTCAGAGATTACCAACCCATTGCATAAAACATCACAAAATGAGGGGCTGAAGAAACATTTACCCACTTCCTGAAGTTCTTAGGTCTTCTCGAAAGAGTGAAACGGACTAGAAGGACCATGGTTAAAAGCACGAGCATTATTGGTTTTAGCATTTCGATGCTGGCAGAGACACCACCAAAAGTGTAGAATTCATAAAACTTAGAGAAGAGCCCTCCATCACTGAAAATATCAACCACATAATCCCAAACTCCCTCTAAAATACTAAAGGTTAGACCAAGAAACAGTTTAACAAATGGCTTGGCTATAGGCCATGCAACATATACAGTTGCCACAAAAATAAAACTGGTAACAGCAAATACTGCAGAAGCTAGGAACCCTCCAACAACAACTGCTGCAGCAGCCATCACAGCAGTCACCATTCCAAGCTCTACCATCATTCTGCTAGATATGGAAGATGCCACTGGATGAGGGTACTCTGGCAACTTTCCTACTGAAGACTGCAACAAAGAAGCAGCAGTGAGCAACATACATATATGCTCCAGTGAAAAAATAATCCTCCATCTCCTCAACTTCATGTATTGATGTCCATCACATATGCGCAAGGTTTTATGATGAAAATCTTGTGACTGCAGAATACTATTGAAAAGAAATGCCTTAATTATTATGTTTTATGATGTAAACTTCATGTCTTATATAGCTCTGCTAATTATTCCATATATAAATTGAAGAAAGCAAATTTCAGAATGTCTGTTATATCTATGATCTAATCTCCAATCTGGCATCTCTACTTCTATTTGGCATAAGACAAATGACTATCCAATGTTTTGCTTGGCTATATCTATACAAGAATTTGTATCAATTGACCTCACATCCGTATTTAATTTTAAGCTTTGCAAGCTCACTGTCATGTACCTAAATCATCCTGTACCTGAACATGGTTCATTGATGAGACATAACTTTCTCAGAAAAGCTCTCTTCTCAATCTGATAAATATTACAACTAAGGAATCTTTGACAAAATCAATTGAAGAGAAGCTGAAAGATTAATTACCGCCATATGCCTCTCTATTTCATAGAATGGACCCGTATACTCCTCCAAAAGTGTTTGAGCTTCATTCTCATTTAATCTCATTGTCCTACATCAAATACCACATACCATCAAAACAATGCATAAAAACATCCAACAAGCACCAAATCTTAATGCGAGCTAGCAGTCTTAAAACCCACCATTTTGTTCTATGCAAACTCTTCTCGCCAGGAATTTCCTTCAAATCAACAATAAAACCCCTATAATCATTTGCATAAGTACCCATTGCAGCTTCCTTTGAAGTCAATAACTTGACCTTTTCACTCTCCATTGCTTTCTTAAAATCTTCAAATCCCATTTTTGGCAATTCTTCCAAATTCCTATCAAACTCCTCTTCTTCAGATAACTTTACACTGAAAACCTGCTCAGGTACATAAAGCTTTCCCTTGTACTCCCTCAAAATATCCTTCAAGTACACAGCCTTTTCCTCATTTTCACTCTCATTTCCCTCTTTTTTCACTTTGCCTTTCAAATTCAAAAACCTGTCCACAATTTCAATAAACCCCACATTTTTTTTCTTGCTCAAATCCTGTTTTTCCTTCGAAGTATAAAACTTGTCACCGATTAAGTATCTGGGTTCAATTTGGCTAGGGTTTTGCTTCAAAACTCTAGTGACAAAATCTTCTTTGTTAGTGTCACCTGACTGTGCCGTGGAGGCTGAATTCACCTCGCATAAGACTGTGAGTGATCGGTTAAGAAATAGGGTTTTCGATCTAAATTTTGGAGGGGATTTTAAGGGTTTTTTATAGGGTTTGGGAAGACAAACCCTGAGAGAGAATAGAGTGTCAATGCTAGTCATTTATTTGCAGCTACAACAATTGCATTTTAGGGTTTAAGAAATTAGACCTTCATGGATGGGGTTGGGGATTTTTTGTGGAGTTGAAATGAAATGGTCAGAAGGGCAACTGGTTGATAAAAATGGATAACAACAGTTTAATCCGCAATATATATCAGAACCTTCATTTTCATCCCAAATAAAAAGTTTTATCCATGCTGTTGCTGTGTACTAAACCTAATCCTTTTTCCCAATGCAAATGTTGCTCCTCCATCCAAAAGATGCATGCCACACACACAGACAAAATCTGCCATGGACAGTGACCAAAATCAAAATTTAGTTACAAAATCTAAAGACACCCGTTTGTATTCTAGTGGTTTTTTAAAATATTTTTATTTAAAAATATATTAAAATAATTTATTTTTTTATTTTTAAAAATATTTAAAAAAATAGTTTGAAATAAAAAAAATCAAAATTTTATAAAAATACTTTACCCTAACAAAAACAAACATGCCTATTTCAGCTTGCAAGAATGGTAGCGCTCATTTGTTTATTTTCATGAGCACGACTTTTTCTAAGAATTAATTTCTTTTAAGCAGAGTTCTTATTTTTTTCAAAAATTATCTAGGCTTATAACATTGTGTTTAGCATTGTACCTGCGGTAGGTTAAAAAAAGTGTTGTGAAATAAATTTTTATATGTAAAATAAATAAAAATTAGATCTTTAAAAATAAAAATAAACTATTTTAACTTCTATAAAACCAAAATTTAAAATGCACGTCCATTGAAAAAAAAAAAATACCTCACTAACCAAACAATTTTTATTTTTTATTTTTTACGTGCTTATGCAAAAATAAAAAACCACCACGGATAGTCTCTAAAAGAGAAGTGTATACTTTCATTCGAGACATTTGTGTGAAAATTGCGTTGGCCTTCAAGGAGACATGAAGAGAAGGAGAAAACCCAACTCGTTTCATCCGAATTGACTTTGTTTCAACTGGCAGATATACATGATACAAAACATACAACACATTCATGAAATCAACACAAACGAAACACTGAGCTTATGCCATGCATTTGGAATGATTTGCATCGCATAACCACTCCTCTGCGCACATCAATTGTTATTTCACATCCATAGAAATAGTTCCAAACGCGCAGCTCTTCTTCGTTTCGGAATTGTCATGTCTGCATCTGTTACAGCATACATCTCCCTTGCAGGAGAGATTTCTTTGTTTTTTGGAGTTCTTGTGAAGTGACCGTGGTGATAAAATAAATCTGTGGATGCTTGGGTCCAAAATTCCAAGCAGATCCAGTTCTGTTGTTTTGACTGTAATCAATTAGTTGTGTTTGCATTTTCCATCTCCTGTTGTCCAGGGACAAGTAGCTCAGATGAAGAAGGGATCACCATTGATAAAGTCTGATCGAATGGGCTAGACATTGAAACAAAACCTCCTGCTTGAACACATTTCTCAAATTTCGGTGCATACAAGAGCAGTATCAACAACGACTTGAGTTGGATCCCATAGTCATGGGTATAATACTTGGACTGGAGAACAAAAACATGCTGCAGAAGCTCTAAAGACAAGGGTTAGTCATACGGAATCACTTCTTTCCTTTTGCTGTGCTGCCTCAACATACTGCTCAGCAAGTTTCTTCACCTTCTCACCTTCCTTGATTAGGAAATTTGCATTTTTCGCATTCAAGTGGTATTTCATAACCTTATCAGTAGTTTTTGCCACAGCCCATCTATACTGTTCAGCAGTGATTATGCCACTCTTACACAGTGGCCTGACGTGCTCTTTGATGTACGCTTCAACCTATACAGAGTTAGAATGACCAGTCAACAGAAGTAGGTTTGCAAGGAAAATAATAGTACACAGATTTGAAAACTTATGTCCTCCGGTGAATTTCATTGCATCCACAGCGTTGTAACACACCTTCATTAAAAAAGAAGTAACTAAATAAAAAGACAAGGAAAGAAGAGAAGTTGAGATCAACTTGTACCTTCTTAGAAACAGAATTGATAATGTCACCCTGCTTGTTAGTGTTAGTCTTAGAACTATCCTTTTTACGGCCACTTTCAGCTGTTTGAGAATGGTCACACGTGGTTTCTCCATCACAAGTGTGACCAGCAGAGGTCGCATTGGTATTCCCATCTTGTCTTGATGAATTATTTTCATTTTCTCCCGAACCTTTGTGCTTAGTTGAAGCCTCAGGGTCAGTCAGCTCATGTAGATTTCTAGATGCTTCTTCTGGAAATTTGTTGATCAGAGGCTCCTTGTCTGGACCATATAGTTCATCACATTCTGCAAGAGAAGGTTCTTCACCTTCTTCGCCAGGTAGAGGTTCTGAATCAGCACAAGACCTATTAGTTCCACCCTCCATGGTTGTGCTGATGATGCCTGCATCAACATGAATCTTTGGCGAGGAGGCAGAGTCCTTGAGTTCTTCATTATTCCCCAAAGTCAAACAACCTTCAAGATCCTGAAAATTGTTCGGCATTTCAGATTTAAGAGTGGAGAAGACTACTTTCATCCTTGACTCGCCTTCTTCTACTATTAGCTTGGGGACTGTCAAATTAGTAGCACCAATGTAGTCTTCATCTTCTAAATCATACTCAAAATCACCATATATATCAACATCTGGATGAGAATCCATTTCAAATACATTATCAGGCCCTTCTTCTTTGATCTGCATTGAGGAATCATCTACTTCATTGGAAACCTCCATTTTATGATGGGGACTACTTGGAGGAGAATCAGATAAGAGTCCTGCATTTCTCAATGCATCTAAAACTGCAGGATCCGTTGGAAGTTCATCGATATCTTGTTCTAATCTATCAACAGTGACTGCAGATGGTGAAGAATTTGATACCGTGGCTCTATTGGACTTTCTGTCATCTGAGTGACGCATTATTTCCTGAGAACAAAGATTCAAATATACTATTTTGCTGTTTGCCTTGTCGGCAACCTCCTTCTCAATATTAATTGCATCTGCAACAGCCAACTCTGTTTCTGCAGTTTTGCGAATCTCTGGCAGATTTACTTTCCTCAAGAAGTGCTCTGTCAGTCGGTAAAGTTGAGTCTGTACAACAAGAGATTGGAATTAGCCAAAGTACAGCCAAGCACACAGTTACTTGGTGAAAAATCTGAAAACCATTTGAGTGTGAGCTTAAAAATTAGAGGTTGAGAAATGGATGAGTATAGAGAACTTTGTGTTCAGTACAAGTTTGGTACGTGAAACAGCCAAATCGAAGTTAAATTTTGCCAACTCCACAACCCAATTGGATTTCCTAGAAGTGAGAATTTGACTGCTGAAGAATAGGCAACACACAGTTCTGGAGGCTAGGGCACTGAGTAACAAGAGTAGCAAGTTGGTGATGGCAGAGGTGTTTGAATGATGGCAAACTGAGGAAACAATAATGTAGTCTATCCACATCATACCATCTTTCCAAATGGGCAGTTCAAGTTTAAACAGAAAACATAGCCTACTTCTGCAAATTCTTTTCTTTTTTCCATAGAAGAGCAAACCTAAAGCATGACTCCAGAAAAGTTTATTGTCCATGCAAAACAACCAGCTTAGTTACGAAAAAGCAGGCACACAATGCATTGCATACCTGTCTAACCGATATGGGGATTTTATTGTGGCGACAGGATGCTAACACCGGTCTCATGTCAATTGGCAGTTGAGCCTGCTCACAGCAACCAGGGAAGGGGAAAATAAGAAAGCATGAGTAACAGTTTGCAGAATGTCATATAGAATCAAACAGCAAGAAAAAACTGGTTTAAGGGGGAGAGGGGTACATACGAGTAAAGGATAATTTCCTTTAAGCACTGCATTGTCTTCCTGTTTTTCATCTGCTGCAGTTTTACCTGAAACTGCCTTTTTTCTTGCAAGCACCTCCAAGGCCCATTTTCTTTTATCCATCCTTTTATCATCAGATTGAGCACCTTTTTCCTTCTGTGAATTGACTTTGGAACATCCACCCGGTTGTGCTTTGCTAGAAGCAGGCTGACAATTTGTGCTGAGAACTTTATCCTTAAGCCCTTTATCATGAATTGAAGGCACAACAAGCTTTGATGATACTTTATTTGCTCCTGCAGATTTAAGAGTATGATCATCAGGAGATAGCTTCCGAACTTTATCCATTGAAATTTCCTGAGCTTTATTCTGTTCAGTGTTACTTGTAGTTGTAGAAGCTAAGAGAGGCTTGATATCATCCTTTCTTGGAAAAACAGATGTGTCTGCTAAATATAATCTTGAAAGAATGGGATTGGTCTCCTGGAATTCATATCCCTGATCCATCTCTGAGCCTTCTGGATTCTTTCTAAGGAGAGTAAGAACTGACTTCAAAGTTGCAATTTTTTCAGGCTTTGTAACCCTCATACAGCGATACTTCCAGAATTCAACATCACAGTCTCGATCCCATGCACGTTTTCTTCTTCCATTAGAATCTCCATATATTTTCTTTGTCAGATTCTCACGAACTTTACCCTTCTGCAGCAAGGACTTCTTTGCCTTCAGAGAAGAAGGGGGCAACTTCTTCACTGGTTCAGCTGTGGATCCTGCTACAGCAGTTCGGAAGGCAGCAAGAAGCTTTGGGTCAAAAAGGTTTTCCCCAATTTCATCAGAAGATCGGTTACGCACAGCTTCTCTTATTTCTTTTCTAAGGTTTTGAACTACAACAGATGATTCCTTGTCCTCCACAGCTCTCCTCATGATCTTTTTCACTCTCAAGCCCGCTGCATTTTCCCCTTCTTTTGATGATTTATCTGGAGGACTCTGGTGAGCAAGCCCCTTCAAAGTCCTACGACCAGTCCCTTTAACCACACTCATTATATCAGAAGTGACATCTTGCTTTTCAAGAGATCGTTTTAATTTGACATTTTTTAGAACTGCTATTTTGGCGGGGCACTTTTGGGAATCTTCTGGAAGAAATGCACTGTCCTGGTCCTTAGGAGTTATTTGCAACTTCCTGCTGACTCTGGTCTTCTTTGCAAGAACTGCAGCTTCATTCTTAGCATTGTCTTCGTTATCATCAGCAGTCTTAACAGCATCATCACTAATAAACAACAAGAGTTTAAGAAAAGGAACAAGACAAAAATGATCAACAGCACAAACTTCTACTGAAAGGAGTATTCATCTTAAAAGACAAAAGCCAGTGAACCAGTATATCAACTACTTATTGCCTGTTTTTTTTAATTTAGTGATTCTTTTCTTCTGTTATATTTTTTTGGGACACAAAGAGAGAGAGGGAGGGGGACGATAATTAAGAGTTACTTTGAGTGAGAAGCACAAAGTCAAACAACACTTGACCCCCAGTTAGTGAACATGAATAGTGAGTAAAGATGAAAACACTCAATTTCAAGTAACCTGCAAGTGGCATGCTTTCTCTTCACACCAATAATTTTCATGGCCTCCTCATTAGCAACTGGTAGAATCTTCTCATCTGAAAAACATTTTAGAAATAGGACAGTTCATGAAATACACATATCCAAATGTCAACAAAATGTGAACTAGTTTCCTACAAGAAATTCATTTAACTTTCCACAGCCAAATATTGGTCTGGATGGATTCCTTTTAATGTTTGAAACAGTCTCTTCAATACCTCTTCTTAGCAAAGATTCTTCAGAAAGACTTTGCTGTTGTACTTCAATGGTCCCTTGATCTTCAGTTTCATTGGTCTTAATGTAACCTGTTAATAGCACAAAAACAATCTTGCAATTAGACACTTTCAAGCATGCAAAAGAGACAAAACTATCACTTATGTTTTATTGTGTGGATGAAAAGGAAAGATGAACAAATATTACACATGCATAATTACCAGATGAAGAACAGCCCAAAGATAAACCAAGATGAAGACCTTCACTAGATTCCTTTCCAGACAGCTTGTTTCTGGCAAGGGAATCATTAAACAACTTTCTCAAAGAATTTTTAACACCATCACCAATAATTGGTTCATTCACTGTTCCATCATCACAAATGGTCTTCAACTCAGCAAGCACCAAGGAAGTAGATAGGTGACTGAAGGATGCATCACACGATAAGGACAGTTCAAGTTCCGGTGCCTCCACGGTTGGTTGTACATCAGTCTTTTTGCTAGATTGTCTTTCTACCTTGTAGCTATTGCCATCAGGTTTAACTGCATCATCCATCAGGTCCTCATCAACTTCAAGGGTTGGTTTACTTGGTTCTTCAGTCCATTTAGTGCCTCCAACCATTGAGACAACAACAGCTGTTTCTCCAGCATCAGCGATAGATACAGACATCTTTCCAGAAAAAGCAGCCTCAGCCTCAGCAAAACTACTACTGTGAGAATTCTCTGAATAACACTGGTTGTTTGGCTTCTGTAGCGAAGCTACATCAGATTTCTGTGGCACTTCACCAACTGTGCATCTGCATCAAACCAAAAACATGATGCATTAGCAAATGACACAGAGGAACCTAGGCTTAAGTAAAACTGAGTCCAAGCTTAGAAATCTACATCAGAGCATCAGATGTCTGTAGACTGATCATAGAAAGCTTAAATAAAATGATATAATAGAAGAACATCACCAGATGCCCACCTAACAAAACATTAGAAAGGGTTATTCAAAACCCCTTGCAGGCACTCCACAAGTACTAAAAGCCAATTGCAGCATACTCAACTTTCATTTTATATACATAACATGCTTTCTATGTATAGAAGAAGCACATTTCTTCAGAGTACCATAGTTTATAGCTCCAAGCAAAAAGTCATAGGACTGTATTGACATAGCAAAGTCACATCCCAACACTGCCTAATTAAATAATCATCCTCATAGTTTTACCTCGGGCATAACCATGTATCCTCTGATGTCCCTTCAGCATCAAAGCCCACACAAAAAGCATGATACCTGTTGTATGACAAGAAAGCGTAGGGGAATTAATTTGTTTCTAGGAGGGCTCTAAGCTGTCATACCCAATATGTATCCAGGTTAAATGCTACCTTTTGACTCCTTTAACAAAGTAAAAGGAAAAAATCAACCATCTAAAACTTTTTCTCTCACTATAAGCTACATAGTGAAGTAGAATTTCTAAACACATCAACCTACATATATAAAATATACCTAAACAATATCACTTAGGTTGCGTTTGGTTCGGTGTTAAGAATTGGAGGTTAAATGTTAAGGGGTTAAGTGTTAAGGGTGTTAGAGCTACTAAACAAGGTTAAGGAGGGGTTAAATGTTAACCCACTTCAACCCAAAATCAAGCACAACCTTAGGGATAAAAATTTACCAAATGTCACAAGAATCGCAAGCAATAGAGGTATCGAGATTAGATTCTTCCTCAATATTTGCTGATCCACTTCGAATCTTGCAGCCGTCTCCATCCAAGCAGATAACTGCCTACAAAATGATAAAGTGCATAAGAATTATATCATGATTACAATGACACATGAATTCGAGTTGTATAGAATAAAAACTCTAATTATATGAAACTTTGTCTTGGTTTCTGAAATATCACCGACTTTCCCAAGAAATTTTTGTACACAAAAGCATTGAAGTGCTTGGGTTGATTCTGTTTATGCTAGGCACTGGCCCCCTCTCCATAAGCTGATATGCTACGAACTACGAAGGAAAGGGCCTAGCCAACTGCTAGAAATATTAACTGAGCAATTTTATATGAATGTCTTATTTGGTTTCGAACATGTATAATCATTTTGCATGTAGCATTTAATCTGGAAACAGAAAAAGCTTGGTCCTTGAGCATAAACCATTTCCAGATGAACATATCAATTTGTGAAGTCTACTGGCTTGAACCAACAACATAAATAACTTGTATACATCTAATGCTACCAGCTTAGAGCATCAACAGCTGAAATCAACTTTGCAAATTTGATGGCATGGCAATGTTCGAGCAAACAAATGCGATCTTGTTACTAACCCTGACTGAGGAAGTCACTCTGTATAAATTAGCTCACAAGTTCACAAGTCTCAAACAGGTTCAGACTTCAGATCAGTAATTAGCTCTAAAACCTCAAAATGATAACATATGGATGATAATTACATTTTCATCGATATAGTATGATGGAAAGGAGAGAGTGTTGTTCTTCCCTTCAATAGACCAATCATCATCTCTGCAGCATAGATAACAGAAACATGAATCAATCACTGCTGAAAAACCTAAACAGAAGCAAATCCTCAGTTCTCAATTGCTGCTAAATATTACCCAGATGTCGGCACTGAATCACAAAAATCAATCACAAATGAGAAGGTAAAGAGTGAAATTGCGATATGTCAGTAACTTGCATACTTGTGTATTATTTGGAATGTTGATAAACACAGAATAATAGATGATGCAATGGATCAAGGATCTTAAACATTATAATTAAAATGGCTTTGTTAATCTGAGTGACAACTCTTTCAGGGGTCCAAATTAATCTCCAATAGGAGGAGCTTCATGTGGATTGTGATTATTTCAATTAGAAAGATCAATTAGACAAAATATGAAGCTACCTTAATATTGTAAGGTTGCAACTTGCAACAACAGTGCTGCTTCCACTGAACTTAAAAATCATGTTTGATTGATTGATAAGAAAAGTAGACACCTAAGTGTGAGGATGCAATGCCGGTAAATACCAAACATGAAAAAATGGAGCCTACCCCAATCAGGAAGAAATACCAACAACACGCAAAGCATATACTACTACTAGTACTACCTGGAAAGTGAGTCCTCATCAACTTTGTTGTTTCCAATGGTATCATATACCTTCATTAGCAAACAGAAACTGTCACGCATCAGATTGCACAAAGTTTGGATATAGATAGTTTCAAGAAAACTTCTAGAACCAAGTAACCTAATAAAGCTACTAAATTCATAAGAAACAAAAGATGGATATATACCTCGACTAAAGCTCTCAAGTCGTTTGAAAAACAACAAAATTTACTGTAAAATGAGAGGGGGGGGTAATGCTTACAAAATCTTAAATCACTCACCGGAACACATGTAATAGACTGAAATTCATTCTGACAGAGTGGACAAAGGTTCGTGATTGTGGCCCAATTGTCAATGCAACCAAAACAAAACCTGAAAAATTCCCAAAACAAACCCAAGTGATCATCTTCACTGCGCATTCATTCAGTGCAATTGCATAATCTAACAAAAAACTCAACCAAAGCTCAAAACTTTCATCTCTCTCTAGTAAAACGAAATAGCAAGAAAGAAGTTGAATTAATAATAATAAAATAACATGTACCAGTGATGGCAACAATCGAGAACGCCCCGGTCAATAACAATATCCATGCATATCCCACATCTTTCGCCCTCAAAATTATAATTATCCTGCAAATTATAAAAATGGAAATAATATTTATGTTATTGGCTAACATAAATAATAATAATAAGCAGCAGCAGCAATTTTGACGAAAAAAACATCTAATTCATGCTTCTAAACAGAAATTTCAGCTCTCAAAACTAGAAAATCCAAAAAACAATAGCCAAAAAAATCGATATTAAAATAAATCAGTGAGTTAAAATAAAATGAAACTTACATGAATATTCTCGTCAACTTCAAGAGGCAATTCTTCTTCTAATATTCCACTTGTAACAAAATCCACCTCCATTATCATAATAATCTCGATAATAATTAAAAAATCTAAAGAAAACACCAGAATTTTAAAAAATTAAGACGCGATTAGATAATAACAAGAATAATAAGCTAAGGGAACATGAATTAAATGATTAGAAAACATTACTTCGAAGATCAGTGAGTAAGAATGAGTAATCGGAAGGGCAAAAAGGGAAATTAGAGAGGAGAGATCACCTGTGAGTGAGAATGAGAAAGCGCCATTAAAGAAGCAGGAGACAGAGAGATTTTTATTTGATTATTTTTATTTTTATTTTACCCTTTGCGGGTTTCGCACAATTGAAATGCCAAAACGTTTTATTTTTTTGGGTTCTGTTGACTTCTTTTGAATAGCAAAACGAGCTATTTTATTCTGAGACCTAGTTTGGGCCTAATAGTTCAAAAGTGAGGTTTTGGGGTCCAGAATTAGAAAGTGGATTGATTATGTAGTAAGAGCCCTAAAATTACTATTACACTTGCACTTGCACTTACATTACACTGTAAATTATATAAAAAAACACTAAAACAGATCAAGAAATCTATGCACACTGTGGATTAAACAGTGTTTTTCATTGATAATTTTATTGATCTCCCAGGATATTTGGTTTGTGTGTGCAGTTGAGTTCTTGGCAGCGTGGCTTGTTTGTTATCATAATTTTTTTTTTCATTTTTGTGTTTTTGTCTCAAAATAGGGTGAGGGACAGACACCAACATACAATTTTCCTCTCATGTCGATCTTCCCTTTCCACCAACTATCATCAAACCCATCGCCAGCCCTTGTTATGCATCACCAAACACATCGCCTCTCCGTGTTAGAAAAAGGGTGGGGATTTTTCCTTCGAGGATCGGTTGTCATCCAAGGAAGAAAGGTTTTTGATCTCTTCTTTGCTTTGCTTTTAGGTTTTTTTTTAGGGTCATTGGGCACAAATGAACTTTTTTAAAAAAAGAAAACAGAATTGTCTTCTATGGTGTATGCCCTTTCGCTTTCTGTTTTAATAGCCCAGATTTTACATGATGAATTATGATGAAGGAATACATGATTGACAGGAGCTAAAGGACAGAACAGCCATGAGCAGTAGATGAAAGCTACTTTTCAACTCGAAAGCCTTGGGGAAATTTCTTGCATTCTTGCTGAAATAATGGGATGGTATATTATTATAAAATTATACTTGCAAAAGTTTGAAACTCGTCTCTTAAGAAGGAAAGATTTAGACTATACATTTGAAGTTCATTACCCAATAGAACCATTGTACAGACTATTGTGTTTCAACACCCTTAGTTCCAACAACCTGCAATGATGCTTGAATAATTGCTATCACAATAACATTTGTTCATTTTCATTCATGTGCACCTTTTTACATGGATTTTCTGTAGTTTTTTTCTTTTCTTTTCTAAACAATTATGGAGTATTTAGCAAAAAATGGATTTTTCAGGGGCAATATTCTTAAAGCATCGAAGAATTGGCTGGAGAGAAATATCCAAGTCATTGTTGTTACTGATGGTGAGTGTATCTTAGGGCTTGGGGATCTTGGTTGCCAGGTATTGATGCTCATAAATTTATTTACAAATTGGATGTGCATACCACTTCTTATCTCTTAACGAGTGGATCGTCGTTAATTTGATTGATGCGATTGTTTTACATTTGTTAAGGAATGGCGATCCCAATAGGAAAACTCTCTCTATAGACAACATTAGGAGGATTACGTCCCTTTGCAGTAAGGTTTGACATTTTCTAACCACTGGTATATTTGATTTTGATATTCTTTGTGTTTTTGGATGGATGAGTTTGGAAGCTTCTGGTTCCAGAGAAAAAGGGATAAATTTTCTATCAAATGCACAACAATTTCATTCACTAATTTTTTATATTATTTAGACACGCCTCAATTACTGTCTTACTAGAGCTATGAGTTGGCCCTTGCTATTTAGTTACTAAAACCTTCCAATTGTATTCAATATATGCAGTGCTTGCCTGTAGCAATTGATTTTGGCACAAACAATGAGAAGTTGTTGAATGATGAGTTCTACATTAGGCTTGGACAAAAGAGGGTAACTTTATAGGTAGAGTAATTTTACTTTATTCCATTTCCAATCGACTGATATTTCTTCTTTTCTTTTCTAGATTTTAAATCATTCTACATCTCGAGATTTTTGTTTTGTTATTTGTTGTGGTGTAAGAATATGCAGAGCTTCTAGATGAGTTTAGGACTGCAGTTAAAAAGAACTATGGGGAAAAGTTCCTTATACAGGTGATGCACAACTGTTCTCTTTTATTCGTTCCGGAGAAGAAAACTGCATGCACAAATTTAATGGTCATATAAAAATCTTTCAAATAGAATAGGTGATATAGAGAAACATGTTGAAATGGCAAACCAACTAAAGCAATTAGTCGATGATATTAAGAAAATAGTGACTAGAATCATATGATTTTGATGAGTCTGGGTTTGCAATAGATTAACCTGTCTGCTTTAAATCCTGCACTGTAGCTATTTGACAAATATGGTGAAAGAAACCTGCCTATTTTACTTGAAACGTTTTGCCTGGATCTCATGCTTGATTTTTCTTCAATTGTTCTTCAGCTCCTAGGATCCTTGCATTCAAGGTCTTTCCCCCCTTAACTCTTGCAGTCCACTTCAGTGCACCTTTGTCTTAAGATTTTCTTTTTGTGGTCGAACTGATTAACTTATTGGTTCTTGACTAAATGGACTGTAGGCCAGGTGCATTATTTTAAAACTTGACAAGGATTAAACTGAAAAAAAATTATAGGAGTACTATTATTCTTGAGTAGTCTTATGGTGTTGCTAGTTGAACATGTTACTGAGCCAATGAGAATAAGTGAAGCTAATACAGATGAGGGGCTCGAAGGACAACCACAAAAGAACACGAATAAGAAAAAGAAAGAGAATTTAATGAGAGAAATATTGCAGTTTAAGTTGGCAGGGTGCATTTTAATGGGTTAAATTGTTGTGTTTGTCTTTTATTTCTTCTTCTTTGTCATTTCTTTCCACATATATTTAAAAATAAGAGGTGTCTTAGGATCCAAGAATTCAGTTTCTTATGATGCCATGCCATGATGACTGGATGAATGCTCTCTCTTCTATTCTTATTCCTAAAAAAGCTAATAATTTTCTCTTTGCGCAGGAAAGTCTATTGCCTAATAACTTTATTTCTGCAATCTGCAATTAGAACACAACATTACAACCCCTGTCAATGTCTTATTATGTTAGATTTCCCTATACATGTGGGATATTCGGAATATATGTTATCAATTGATCTTTGTTTGCTAGGTGCAAAAGCAAAGCTGACATGGTTGATCTTGCTAGGAGGTCTCTTTTTTTGGACTAGAGAGGTAGATTACCTTGTCCTTGTGGTTCCGAGAAGATATCAAAATGACTTGGCTAATGGACTTCGAATATTTTATGCATCTGAACAACATATCCGGCATTATTCTTGAAACGGATCCTTATTTTTCTACCATATGTACCTCTGCCAATGTTATGTAATTTTTTTATGTGAAAAACAGGGTTGGAAACGGCTGCACATTTAACCTTTTTTATATAAAAAAAAATGTTTGATCTTACAGTTAAGCGCAAGTCAATCAATTAGATTTTAAAAATAATTGTTAAGATTTTACTTGCAAATAGAAATAATGGTGTCTGTGTATTTTTTTAAAGTTCAGAAACCCCCCCCCCCCCCATGATTTAAGTTTGTTTAATTTAAAATTTAATAAGTAAATATATATTATATTATATTACATATATTAATTTATTAATTTCTTAAATTAGTTTAAAATATATTTGATTTGATAGTTTTTAAATACCATTAAAAGTTTTGTTTATTTTCAAATAAGATTATAGCAACCCATCATGTTTGTGTTTTTAAAAAAAAAAATCTTAGCTTTTTAGTGAATATTTATTTTTATTATTATATAATTAAATAAAATTTAATTTAAAAAAACAAAGAAATTGAACCCGGGAGGTTTATTTATGACCTGAGGTGTGTATTTAACTGATCTTAATATAAAAAAAAATGATTTTTTTTTCAAACAAGGCTTGAAAAATAGATTAAGGATCTATTTTTTTTATTTGATTTTGAGTTTTTATTATGATTAAAATATATTTGATGGTTATAGATAAGGTTTTAGAGGTTCATATAATTTTTTTTGTTTGTGTTATGTGTTTGTGTGTGTAGGGAGGAGGGTGTTAAAAAGAAAGGTTGAATTTCATATTTTTAGGATGTAAAAGCTTGGACCTAATTTCTCTAATTTCCAAGTTATAGAGCTACCTTCGGTGATAAAAAAATATTGCATAAAAATTATCATTTCATGATTTTTTTTATTAAAACTTGCTTCTAATATTATAATATCTTTTTATCTAAAAAACATTTTCTCATAAAAAAACATGTTTTTTTGTTAGAAAAAGAAAAAGAAAAGGGAAACACATGCTTTTATAAGGCTGAGATTCATTTTCTTTTCTTTCGTTTTTTTAATTCGATTTATTTTCAATTGATTTCTTGAATTCCGAGATTATTTTCAATATTTTAAAAAATAAGGTTAGGTTTTCTAAACGATTGGTGTGAAAAA
>Ga0307515_10004716_pt1 | contig 27939 bp, 30 predicted proteins | sample 17_EM_MG_FD_194513 | JGI IMG/M metagenome (GOLD analysis project Ga0307515, IMG submission 194513) | Populus trichocarpa ectomycorrhiza microbial communities from riparian zone in the Pacific Northwest, United States - 17_EM | ecosystem: Host-associated > Plants > Roots > Unclassified | place... | reverse complement strand
TACCGCGGCGAGCAGCGCTTCAACCTGGCGGCCGTGGTGGAGTTCATCCATACCGCCACCCTGCTGCACGACGACGTCGTCGACGAATCCACGCTCCGGCGCGGTCGGCCGACGGCCAACGAGTCTTTCGGCAACCCGGCCAGCGTGCTCGTCGGCGACTTCCTCTACTCCCGCGCCTTCCAGATGATGTTGGATGCCAACAACATCCGGGTCATGGAAATCCTGGCCGAAGCGACCAACGTGATCGCCGAGGGCGAGGTGCTGCAGCTGATGAACATGCACGACGCCTCGCTCGACGAGGAGGCCTATCTGCGGGTGATCCGCTCGAAGACGGCCAAGCTGTTCGAAGCCAGCACGCGGCTCGCCGCGGTGCTTGCCGGCGCTGCGCCGGAGGTGGAAGAGGCCTGCGCCGCCTATGGCCAGGCGCTGGGCACCGCGTTCCAGGTGGTCGACGACGTGCTCGACTACGCGGGCGATGCGAGCGAAACCGGCAAGAACGTCGGGGACGACCTGCGTGAAGGCAAGACGACGCTGCCGCTGATCCTGGCCATGCAGCGCGGCACGCCGGAGCAGCGCGACCTCGTCCGTGCAGCCATCGAAGCGGGCGACACGACACAACTGCCGCAGATCGTCGCCATCGTGCGGCAGACCGGCGCATTGGACGCCACACGAGCCGCCGCAGCGGCCGAAGCGCAGCGCGCCATGGACGCACTTCAAGGCTTCGCCGTGAATTCGCACTCGGCCGGTTTGCTACAATTGGCGGCTCAGTTGCTTGAGCGACGCGCCTAGACACCTCACGACAGTGGGCACCCAGGAACGACTCTTTTTTCTTGCAACATCGGGGTGTAGCTTAGCCTGGTAGAGCGCTACGTTCGGGACGTAGAGGCCGGAGGTTCGAATCCTCTCACCCCGACCAGCCTTTTCGGCTGTAAATGCAAAATGCTCCTCGGTCTATGACTGCGCAGCGGTTTACAGCCCTTGGGGGATCAGCGATGATCGTGAAGCAATTTTTCACGTCTTGTTACATTCGTTGAATGGCCGCTGCTGAACCCCTCGTCAAAGAAAGCTCTCCGATCGCCTTGCCGGGCTTGGCCCGCGCATTGATATCGGCCGGCAAGCTGCCGGCAAAGACCGCCGAAGACATCTATCAGAAGTCTCTGAGCGGACGGAGCAGCTTCATTGCGGAACTGACCGGCACCGGCGCGGTCTCTGCTGCCGATCTCGCGCATACGCTGTCGAGCGCATTCGGCGCCCCGCTGCTCGATCTGGATGCGATCGATCCGCAACGCCTTCCCAAAGACCTGCTCGACCCGAAGCTTTGCCAAGCCTATCGGGTCGTCGTGCTGAGCAAGCGCAACAACCGTCTCATTGTTGCAACAGCCGACCCCTCCGATCAGCAGGCCGCAGAAAAGATCAAGTTCGCCTCGCAAATGGGCGTGGACTGGGTCATCGCCGAGTACGACAAGCTCTCGCGCATGATCGAGGCAGCGGCGGTCAGCGCCTCCGAGACCATCGACAGCATCGTCGGCGCCGAGTTCGAGTTCGACGACATGTCGACGGATACCTCGAGCGAGAGCAACGACCCGGCGGTGGCCGAAGTCGAAGATGCGCCTGTCGTCCGCTTCCTGCACAAGATGCTGCTCGATGCGTTCAGCATGCGGGCGTCCGACATTCACTTCGAGCCCTACGAACATCAGTACCGCGTGCGCTTCCGCGTCGACGGCGAGCTGCGCGAGATCGCGAGCCCGCCGACGGTCATCAAGGACAAGCTGGCTTCACGCATCAAGGTGATTTCGCGCCTGGACATTTCCGAGAAGCGCGTGCCGCAAGACGGCCGCATGAAGCTCAAGATCGGCCCCGACCGCGTGATCGACTTCCGGGTGAGCACCCTGCCGACCCTGTTCGGCGAAAAGATCGTCATCCGTATTCTCGATCCGAGCAGCGCACGCCTGGGCATCGACGCCCTGGGGTACGACGCGGTCGAAAAAGAGCGGCTGCTGCAGGCGATCGGGCGCCCCTATGGCATGGTGCTCGTCACGGGCCCGACCGGCTCCGGCAAGACCGTGTCGCTCTACACCTGCCTCAACCTGCTCAACAAGCCCGGCGTCAATATCGCCACGGCGGAAGACCCCTCCGAAATCAACCTGCCGGGCGTTAACCAGGTCAACGTCAACGAAAGGGCTGGCCTGACCTTCGCGACGGCGCTGCGCGCCTTCCTGCGGCAGGATCCGGACATCATCATGGTCGGCGAAATCCGCGACCTCGAGACCGCCGACATCTCGATCAAGGCCGCCCAGACGGGCCACCTGGTTCTCTCGACGCTCCATACCAACGATGCGCCCACGACGCTCACGCGCATGCGCAACATGGGCATCGCGCCCTTCAACATCGCCTCGAGCGTCATCCTGATCACCGCCCAGCGGCTGGCGCGCCGCCTGTGCACGGTTTGCAAGGTGGTCTCGGATGTGCCCAAGCAAGCACTGCTCGATGCTGGCTTCGCGGACAGCGACGTGGACGGCACCTGGAAGGCCTACCGCCCGGTCGGCTGCGCGGCTTGCAACGGCGGCTACAAGGGCCGCGTGGGCATCTACCAGGTGATGCCGATCTCGGAAGAAATTCAGAAGATCATCCTGCGCGACGGAAGCGCGCTCGACATCGCAAAGCAGTCGGAGGCCGAGGGCGTGCGCTCGCTGCGCCAATCGGGGCTGAAGAAGGTCATGCAGGGCATGACTTCGCTCGAAGAAGTGCTTGCAGTCACCAATGAATAGCATCTAGAAGCGGAGATCGAATGGCAACGGCAGCAGCAACAACCCGAGCGCTCAAGGAATACGTCTTCGAGTGGGAAGGCAAGGATCGCAACGGCAAGGCGGTGCGTGGCGAAGTCCGCGCCGCCGGCGAAAACCAGGTGCAGGCTGCGCTGCGGCGCCAGGGCGTGCTCGCCACGAAGATCAAGAAGCGGCGCATGCGCTCCGGCAAGGCGATCAAGCCCAAGGACATCGCGATCTTCACGCGACAGCTCGCGACGATGATGAAGGCCGGCGTTCCGCTGCTGCAGTCCTTCGACATCGTGGGTCGCGGCAACGCCAATCCGAGCGTGGCCAAGTTGCTCAACGACGTCCGCAGCGACGTGGAAACGGGTACCTCGCTGTCTGCCGCCTTCCGCAAGTTTCCGAAATACTTCGACAACCTCTATTGCAACCTGGTCGAAGCCGGCGAGGCCGCCGGTATTCTGGAAGACCTGCTCGACCGCCTGGCCACCTACATGGAAAAGACCGAGGCGATCAAGTCGAAGATCAAGTCGGCGCTGATGTACCCGACCTCGGTGGTCGTCGTGGCCTTCGTCGTGGTGGCGATCATCATGATCTTCGTGATTCCGGCCTTCAAGCAGGTCTTCTCTTCCTTCGGTGCCGACCTGCCCGCCCCCACGCTGATCGTCATGGCCATCAGCGAATTCTTCGTTGCCTACTGGTGGCTGATCTTCGGCGTGATCGGCGGCGGGATCTACTTCTTCCTGCAAGCCTGGAAGCGCAACGAGCGCGTTCAAAAGGTCATGGATCGTCTGCTCCTGCGCCTGCCGATCTTCGGGACACTGATCGAAAAGTCCTGCGTCGCACGCTGGACACGCACGCTGGCCACGATGTTCGCAGCCGGCGTGCCGCTGGTCGAGGCACTCGATTCGGTCGGCGGCGCCTCCGGCAATTCGGTGTACGCCGACGCGACCACCAAGATCCAGCAGGAAGTCTCGACCGGCACCAGCCTAACGGCGGCCATGACCAACGCCAACCTGTTTCCCTCGATGGTCCTTCAGATGACCGCCATCGGCGAAGAGTCCGGCTCGATCGATCACATGCTGGGCAAGGCCGCCGACTTCTACGAGTCGGAAGTCGACGACATGGTGGCCGGCCTGTCGAGCCTGATGGAGCCCATCATCATCGTGTTTCTCGGCGTGATCATCGGCGGCATCGTGGTGTCGATGTACCTGCCCATCTTCAAGCTCGGCCAGGTCGTCTGATGCTGGTGTCGCAGGGGGTGGATGCCGCCTTGGCGGGCGTGTTGGGGCTGTTGATCGGAAGCTTCCTCAATGTCGTGATCTACCGCTTGCCGAAGATGCTGGAGCGCCAGTGGGCCGCCGAGTGCGCGAGCCTCGGAGGCTCGCAAGCCGCAGCCGCCGAAACCGAGCCCGAGCGCTTCAACCTGATGGTTCCGCATTCACGCTGCCAGCAATGCGGACATGCGATCCGCTGGTACGAGAACGTGCCGGTCCTGAGCTACCTGTTCCTCCGCGGCAAGTGTTCGGCATGCAAGACGCGGATCAGCCCGCGCTATCCGTTGGTCGAACTTGCAACCGGCGCATTGTTCGCGTGGTGCGTATGGCGCATGCCCGGCCAGTTCGGAAGCCTCGCCTGGTGCGGCTTCGCCGCCGCGCTGCTGGCGCTGGCGCTGATCGACTGGGATACCACCTTCCTGCCCGACGACATCACCCTGCCCCTGCTGTGGGCCGGCCTGCTGGCCTCGATCGCGGGGTTCACCGGCGTGAGCCTGGCCAACGCGGTCTGGGGTGCGGTCGCGGGCTATGCGTCGCTGTGGGCGGTCTACTGGCTGTTCAAGCTGACCACCGGCAAGGAAGGCATGGGCTACGGCGATTTCAAGCTGTTCGCCGCCTTCGGCGCCTGGTTCGGCTGGCAGGCGCTGGTGCCGATCATCCTGATGGCCTCGGTGATCGGGGTGATCGTCGGCCTCGCGCTCAAGTTCAGCAGCAAACTGCGCGAGGGCGGCTACGTGCCCTTCGGCCCCTTCCTCGCGGGGGCGGGCTTCACGGCCATGCTTTTCGGTCCGGACGCGATCCTTCGCGTAGCCGGCCTTTGAGTTGAGATTGCCTGCGCCATGCGCATCGGGCTGACGGGCGGCATCGGCAGCGGCAAGAGCACCGTCGCATCCATGCTGGCCGCTGCCGGCGCCACGCTGGTCGACACCGACACCATTGCGCGCGCCATCGCCCAGCCGCAGGGCGCGGCCATGCCGGCGATCGAGGCGGCGTTCGGCCCATCTGTCATCGCGGCGGACGGCGGCCTCGACCGCGCGCGCATGCGCGATCTCGTGTTTGCCGACGCGGCGGCCAAGAAGCGGCTCGAAGCCATCCTCCACCCCTTGATCGGTGCCGAATGCGAACGCCAGGCTGCGGCCGCAAGCGGCGCAACGATCGTCTTCGACGTGCCGCTGCTGGTCGAATCGAAGCGATGGCGGGCCCTGGTCGACCGGGTGCTGGTGATCGATGCGACCGAGGAAACGCAGTTGCGCCGAGTGGTCGCACGCTCGGGCTGGACGCCCGACGCGGTGCGCGCGGTGCTCGCTCAGCAGGCGCCCCGCAGCGTGCGCCGGGCCGCGGCGGACGCGGTGATCTTCAATGAGCAATTGAGCTTCGAGGAACTCGGCGAAGAAGTCCGAACCCTACGCTGGCGATAGCGCCCGGCGCGCACGCGATAATCGAGGGCTCGCCGCAGCAGCGGCCACATCCGATCAGAAGAACGGCGCAAGAGACAAACGCGCCCGCACACCCGAGATGCTTTTCAATTCGAACGCGTTCATCTTTGTCTTTTTTCCGATCGTCCTGTTCGGATTCTTCCTGATCGCGTCGCGCAATGCGCGCGCGGCGGCCGGCTTTCTGGCCCTGGCTTCCTTGTTCTTCTACGGCTGGTGGAGCGTCAAGGCGCTGCCGCTGCTGGTGGGTTCGATCTGCATCAACTACTGGTTCGGGCTGCGGCTCACGCCGGGACCCGGACGCGACGACCGCCAGCGCAAACGGCTGCTGATCGCGGCGCTGGTCGTCAACCTCGGCGTGCTGGCGGTTTTCAAGTACGCGAACTTCTTCGTCGCCAACGTGAACGAGGGGCTGGCGGCAGCGGGCATGGCACCCATCCCCCTGCTGCACATCGTGCTGCCGATCGGGATCTCGTTCTATACCTTCACGCAGATCGCATTCCTGGTCGACTGCTGGCAGGGCAAGGTGCACGAGCGCAGCTTCATCCACTATGTGCTGTTCGTCACCTACTTCCCGCACCTGATCGCGGGCCCGGTGCTGCATCACGCGCAAATGATGCCGCAGTTCGCGAACCCGACCACCTACCGGATCGACCCGAACAAGCTGGCGCTCGGCATTGCGATCTTCGCCTTCGGCCTCGCCAAGAAGCTGCTGATCGCCGACCCGATGGGCCAGTACGCGGACATGATGTTCAACGGCGTGCACAAGGGCATCATGCCGACGCTGTACACCGCGTGGTTCGGCACCCTGGCCTACACGCTGCAGATCTACTTCGACTTCTCGGGCTACTCGGACATGGCGGTCGGCCTGTCGCTGTGCCTGGGCGTGCAGCTACCGCTCAATTTCCGCTCGCCCTACAAGTCGACCAACATCATCGAGTTCTGGCGCCGCTGGCACATCTCGCTGTCGACCTTCCTGCGCGACTACCTCTACGTCCCGCTGGGAGGCAACCGCAAGGGGCCGGCCCGGCGCTACCTGAACCTGTTCCTCACCATGGTGCTCGGCGGCCTCTGGCACGGCGCCGCGTGGACCTTCGTGATCTGGGGCGCGCTGCACGGTGCATTCCTGATGGTCAATCACCTCTGGAATGCCAAGGTGCGGCGCAACGTGACGCCGGGCCGCATGGCGCGCGTACTGGGCTGGCTGCTCACCTTCGCCTGCGTCATGATCGCCTGGGTCATGTTCCGTGCCGACGGCGTCCATACGGCGATGGCCATCTACAAGGGCATGCTCGGCCTGCACGGCGCACCGCCGGCGGCGTTCAGCGAACTGGGGCCGGTTCCGTTCCGCAAGCCCGAATTCTTCCGGACCCTGCTGGTCGGCATGATCATCTGCCTGGCGCTTCCTCCCACCATCTCGCTCGAGCGCTGGATACCTCACCCGCAGGCGGTGGCCGGCCGGCCGGTCATGGCATTTGCCTCGACCGTGATCCTGGCCGTCGGCACCTTCGCGCTCTTCGCATGGTGCGTCTCGAAACTGGGCAACTACAGTCCGTTCCTCTACTTCCAATTCTGAATTCGATATGACGCCCGCAAAAGTCTGGCTGCGGCTCTTCCTCGTCGGCTACGTCGCCCTCGTGGTGCTGTGGGTCATCTCGTTGACCAGCCCCATTCCCTATGGCGACCTGACCCGCATCGGGCGGCTGTCGGAGCGCGAGTTCGGCTGGACGATCGAGCCACCGGCCTTCGACCCGGCCACGCTGCGCGGTGTACCCATCGAGCAGGCCGACATCATGGTCATCGGCGACAGCTTCTCGATGACCTTCCGCTGGCAGTCCATCCTCGTCAAGGCGGGGTACCGCGTCTCGACCACCTATTGGGGCCAGTACGAGAACGCCTTGTGCGGCGATTTCGACCAATGGGTCAAGCAGTCGGGCTTCAAGGGCAAGCTGATCCTCATCGAGAGCGTGGAGCGCCTGCTCGACTCGCGCACCGTGCAGAGCGAGAAGTGCGCAAAGACGATCCGCCCGTTCGACGCGTCGACCGAGAGCCTCATCAAGCCCGCCGAGAGACCGCCGGGCTTTGTGCCCAACTGGGACGCCCAGTTCACCAGCGGCGTCATCACCTACTACCATACCCGGCAGGCGAAACAGGCGACGACCGATATGCATTTCGACTGGAACACCTGGGTCCGCCCGGTGCCGGACGGCTGCAAGCTGTTCTCCCACCGGCTGTGCGACAGGATGCCCTTTTTCGCCGAGGACGAAGACAACGGCCCGCTGACCAAGGACACTTTCGCGCGAATGGAGGCCTTCACCAAGGCCCACACCGCCATCCCGATCATCTGGATGGTGATTCCCAACAAGACGACTGTGTACCTCAAGCCCGACTATTCGAAGGACTTCGAAACGGCATTCCGCGCGTCGAAGCTCGGGCCCGACCTGTACGCTTTCGCACGCGAAAAACGCACGCAGGTGCGCGACTTCTTCTTCCCGAACGACACCCACCTGTCGATGCATGGCCAACTTCATCTGGGCGAACGCATGCTGCAGGCAGTGCGCGAAGTGCTGCCCACGCCCCCATCGAAATCGCCCTGAAGCTATGATGCCCCGACAGGAAACCGACAGACACGCGTGATCCTCTACGAATATCCTTTCAACGAGCGCATCCGGACCTACCTGCGGCTGGAGCATCTGTTTCGCCGTCTCGGCGAGCTGGTGCCTGCCGATTCGGCCCTCTCGCATCACTACGCGCTGGTCACGATCTTCGAGATCATGGATGTGGCGGCGCGCGCCGATCTCAAGGCCGACGTGCTGCGGGATCTCGACAAGCACAAGAACGTCTTCAACAGCTACCGCGGCAACCCCGCGATCTCCGAGTCCGTGCTGGACCAGGTGGTGGGCAAGCTCGAAACCAATTTCGCGACGCTCAACAAGCTGCCGGGCAAGGCCGGCCAGGCATTGACCGAGAACGAATGGCTGATGAGCATCCGCAGCCGCGCGGGCATACCGGGCGGCACCTGCGAATTCGACCTGCCGGCCTATTACGCGTGGCAGAACGGCAGGGGCTCCGACCGGCGTGCCGATCTGGAGCGCTGGTCGTCCACGCTGGCGCCGTTGGCCGAATCGATCTACCTGCTCCTGAAGCTCTTGCGCGATGCCGATGTGCCCTACAAGGTCATGGCGGCGCACGGCCAGTTTCAGCAGAACCTGCCTCAGGGCCGCAGCTTCCAACTGCTGCGCCTTCGTATCGATCGGAAACTGGGACTCATCCCCGAGATCAGCGGCAACCGGCTCATGGTGTCGGTACGGCTGATGCGGCACGAGGCCGACGATCGCCTGCACCAGAGCACGGACGACACCCCGTTCGAGCTGACCCTCTGCGCATGAGCGGGAAGAACCAGTTCGGCGAGCGGATCGTCCGGTGCCCGGCGTGCGGCGAGGACAGCGTCTACGCGCCCAGCAACCCGTATCGGCCGTTCTGCAGCGCGCGCTGCAAGGGCATCGACCTCGGCGCCTGGGCCAGCGAAGAATTCCGGATGCCGGCCGACACCCCGCCCGACGACGAGCCCTTCGGCGACCCCAAGTTTCAGTGACCGGCCGGCAGGCCGCGCTCTTTGGCCAGCCAACCCAGCACCGGCAACGCGCCAGGCAGCACGGGCGTCACCTCGAGCGGCAACTGCTGCCAGCACATCGCCTGTCCTTCGCGCATCTCGAACGCCCCCCGCCATTCCCGGACCTTGCACCAGTGCAGGCGCACCAGCGCATGCGGGTAATCGTGCTCGGTGGTCTTCCAGACCTCGGCGCCGGCGATCGTGATGCCGAGCTCCTCGTGCAGCTCGCGCCTGAGCGCTTCTTCGACCGTTTCGCCGGCCTCGATCTTGCCGCCCGGAAACTCCCAGTAACCCGCGTAGGGCTTGCCTTCGGGCCGCGTCGACAGAAGCAGCGCGTCGTCTTCGCGGATCAGGATGCCGACCGCGACCTCGGTGTGTTTGCGCTCGCCCGCCATGGCCGGATTCAGGCGCGGCCCGCGTAGTCGCGCGCGAACTGGTAGGCCACGCGGCCGCTGCGCGAACCCCGCTCGAGCGCCCACACCAGCGCCTCGGGCCGCGCCGCCTCGATCGCCTTCGCATCGACACCGAAGGACGACAGCCACTGCGCGACGATCGTCAGATACTCGTTTTGGCTGAACGGATAGAAACTGACCCACAGGCCGAAGCGTTCCGACAGCGAGATCTTCTCTTCGATCACTTCGCCCGGATGCACCTCGCCGTCGTCGGTGTGGGTGTAGCTGAGGTTCTCCTTCATGTACTCGGGCAACAGGTGGCGCCGGTTGCTGGTCGCGTAGATCAGCACATTGGGCGTCGACGCCGCGATCGAACCGTCGAGGATCGACTTCAGCGCCTTGTAGCCCGGCTCGCCCTCGTCGAAGCTCAGGTCGTCGCTGAACACGATGAACTTCTCGGGCCGCTGCGACACGACCTCGACGATGTCCGGCAGATCGGTCAACTCGGCCTTGTCGACCTCGATCAGGCGCAGCCCCTGCGGCGCGTAGGCCTGGAGGCAGGCGCGAATCAGGGATGACTTGCCGGTGCCGCGGGCTCCCGTCAGCAGCACGTTGTTGGCAGGTTTCCCCTCCACGAACTGGCGCGTGTTGCGCTCGATCTTGTCCTTCTGGACATCGATTTCCTTCAATGCGTCCAGCGGCATCATCGCCATGTGGCGCACCGGCTCCAGCGTGCCGTGGCCCGAGCTGCGGCGGCGGTAGCGCCAGGCGATCGAGGCGTTCCAGTCGGCGGGCGCGACCAGCGGCTGGGGGAGGATCGACTCGATGCGCGCGATCAGCTGTTCGGCGCGCTCGATCAGCCGTTCGAACTTTTCATTCATGACCTGTAGTCGGCATTGATGGAAACGTAGTCGTGGCTCAGGTCGCAGGTCCACACGGTATCGGCGGCGTCGCCACGGCCGAGCCCGATGCGCACCGTGATCTCGCTCTGCTTCATCACGCGCTGGCCGTCTTCCTCGCGGTACGTCGGGTTGCGCCCGCCTTTGACCGCGACGTGCACGTCGTCGAGGTAGAGGTCGATGCCGGTCTGGTCGAGATCGGCGATGCCCGCATAGCCGACCGCCGCCAGGATGCGCCCCAGGTTCGGGTCGCTCGCATAGAACGCGGTCTTGACCAGCGGCGAATGGGCGACCGCATAGGCCACCTGCCGGCACTCGGCGGCATCGCGCCCGCCTTCGACGCGGATCGTGATGAACTTGGTCGCGCCCTCGCCGTCGCGCACGATGGCCTGGGCCAGCTGGCGCGCGACGTTCTGCATGGCCTCCAGCAACGCCCCCCCCTCGGCGGAATCGAACGAAGTGATGGTGGCGTGTCCGGCCTTCTGCGTGGCGATCACCACGAAGGAATCGTTGGTCGATGTGTCGCCGTCGATGGTCACGCGGTTGAACGAGGCCTCGGCCAGCGCCTTGGCGAGCGGCTGGATCAGCGACGGATCGATCTTCGCGTCGGTCGCCATGAAACCCAGCATCGTCGCCATGTTCGGCCGGATCATGCCGGCGCCCTTGCTGATGCCGGTGACGGTGACGGTCGCGCCGCCGACCTGCACCTGCTGGCTGAAGGCCTTGGGCACCGTGTCGGTGGTCATGATGCCCTCGGCCGCGCGCGCCCAGTGGGCAGGCGCGGCATCGGCCAGCGCGGCGGGCAGGCCGGCTTCGATGCGGTCGATCGGCAGCGGCTCCATGATCACGCCGGTGGAGAAGGGCAGGATCTGTTCGGGCGCGATGTTCAGCTTGCGGGCCAGCGCGATGCAGGTCGCCCGTGCGCGGGCCAGGCCGTCCTCGCCGGTGCCGGCATTCGCATTGCCGGTGTTGATCAGCATCGCGCGGATGCCGAAGTCCCGGGCCAGGTGATCGCGGCACACCTGGACGGGTGCGGCGCAGAACCGGTTCTGCGTGAACACGCCACCCACGGCAGCGCCCTCGTCGATCAGGACCACGGTCAAGTCCTTGCGGTTGGCCTTGCGCACGCCCGCCTCGGCCACGCCGATGCGAACACCGGGCACCGCATGCAGGGTGGCGGGGTCGGGAGCAGAGAGATTCACGGGCATGGCGGCGTCCTGGTCGGTATCAGCTGAGTTTGCCGTGGCAATGCTTGAACTTCTTGCCGCTGCCGCAGGGACAGGGATCGTTGCGGCCGACGCGCGCGAAGGCGGCGGCGCCGGCATTCAGGCCCAGGCCCGCGGCGGCCAGGCGGCGCTGGCTTTCTTCGTCGACGCGCACCTCGACCTCGCCCGTTTCGGTCGGCGCGGTGTAGGTGATGTTGGCCAGGTTCTCGCCGCGGCTTTCCATCGCCTCGGCAGCCTCTTCGAGCTGTTCGCTCGACTGCACGCGCACCGTCATCAGCTGGCGCGTGACCTCGTTCTTCACCGAGTCGAGCAGCTGGCCGAAGAGCTCGAAGGCCTCGCGCTTGTATTCCTGCTTGGGCTGCTTCTGCGCGTAGCCGCGCAGGTGAATGCCCTGGCGCAGATAGTCCAGCGACGCCAGGTGCTCGCGCCAGTGGGTGTCGATGCTTTGCAGCAGCACCATGCGCTCGAACTGGGTGAAGTTCTCCTGGCCGATCAACGCCACTTTGGCGTTGAAAGCTTCGTTGGCGGCAGTCGCCACCTTCTCGACGATGTCTTCGTCGCCCATGGCGGCCGCGGCCTCGACGTCCTTCTGCAGCGGGATCTCGATGCCCCACTCGTCGGCCAGGGACTTCTCGAGGCCGGCCAGGTCCCACTGCTCCTCGACCGATTCGGCCGGCACGTACTGCCGGACCAGGTCGGTGAAGCAGCCTTCGCGCAGCGCCTCAATCTGCGCCGTGAGATCGCCGGCGTCGAGGATGTCGTTGCGCTGCTGGTAGATCACCTTGCGCTGGTCGTTCGAGACGTCGTCGTACTCGAGCAATTGCTTGCGGATGTCGAAGTTGCGCGCTTCGACCTTGCGCTGTGCGCTCTCGATGCTGCGCGTGACGATGCCGGCCTCGATGGCCTCGCCGTCGGGCATCTTCAGGCGGTCCATGATCGCCTTCACGCGGTCGCCGGCGAAGATGCGCATCAGCGGATCGTCCAGGCTCAGGTAGAAGCGCGACGAACCCGGGTCGCCCTGGCGACCGGAGCGGCCGCGCAGCTGGTTGTCGATGCGCCGCGATTCATGGCGTTCGGTGGCGATGATGCGCAGGCCGCCGAGCGACTTCACGAACTCGTGGTCCTTGTCCCACTCGGTCCGCAGGCGTGCGCTCTCGGCCGCCTTGGCCGAAGGATCGAGCGCCTCGTCGGCCTCGACCGCTTCGATCGCCTTCTCGACGTTGCCGCCGAGCACGATGTCGGTACCGCGGCCCGCCATGTTGGTCGCGATCGTGATCATCTTGGTGCGACCCGCCTGCGCCACGATGTCGGCCTCGCGCGCATGCTGCTTGGCGTTGAGCACCTGGTGCGGCAGCCCGGCCTTGGCGAGCAGGCCATCGATGATTTCGGAGTTCTCGATCGACGAGGTGCCCACCAATACCGGCTGGCCGCGCTCATAGCATTCGCGGATGTCCTCGATGGCCGCTTCGTACTTCTCGCGCGTGGTCTTGTAGACCCGGTCGAGCTGGTCCTCGCGCCGGCTCGGGCGGTTGGGCGGGATGATCATGGTTTCCAGACCGTAGATCTCCTGGAATTCATAGGCCTCGGTGTCGGCCGTGCCCGTCATGCCCGCCAGCTTGCCGTAGAGGCGGAAGTAGTTCTGGAAGGTGATCGACGCGAGCGTCTGGTTCTCGGCCTGGATCTCGACGCCTTCCTTGGCTTCGACGGCCTGGTGCAGGCCGTCGCTCCAGCGCCGACCCGTCATCAGGCGCCCGGTGAACTCGTCGACGATCACCACCTCGCCCTGCTGCACCACGTAGTGCTGGTCGCGGTGGTAGAGATGCCGCGCGCGCAGCGCCGCATTGAGGTGATGCATCAGCGTGATGTTGGCCGGGTCGTAGAGCGACGCGCCATCGGGCAGCAGCTTGAACTCGGAGAGGATCTGCTCCGCCTTTTCATGCCCGTCCTCGGTCATGAACACCTGGTGCGTCTTCTCGTCGACCGTGAAGTCGCCCGGCTTCGTGACGCCCTCGCCGGTGCGCGGATCGGCCTCGCCCTCCTGCTTGACGAGCAGCGGCACCACCTTGTTGATCGCAAGGTACATCTCGGTGTGGTCTTCGGCCTGGCCACTGATGATCAGCGGCGTGCGCGCCTCGTCGATCAGGATCGAGTCCACCTCGTCGACGATGGCGTAGTTGAGACCGCGCTGGACCCGGTCCTGCGTCTCGTAGACCATGTTGTCGCGCAGGTAGTCGAAGCCGTACTCGTTGTTGGTGCCGTAGGTGATGTCGCTGCCGTAGGCCTGCTGCTTCTCTTCGCGCGGCATCTGCGGCAGGTTGATGCCCACCGTCAGCCCGAGGAAGTTGTAGAGGCGCCCCATCCAGCGAGCGTCGCGATTGGCAAGGTAGTCGTTCACCGTGACAACGTGCACGCCCTTGCCGGTGAGCGCATTCAGGTAGACCGGCAGCGTGGCGGTCAGCGTCTTGCCCTCGCCGGTGCGCATTTCGGAGATCTTGCCGTTGTGCAGCGCCATGCCGCCGAGCAGTTGCACATCGAAATGGCGCATCTTCATCACGCGCTTGGAACCTTCGCGAACCGTGGCAAAGGCCTCCGGCAGCAGGTCGTCCAGCGTCTCGCCGCGTCCCAGCCGGTCCTTGAACTCCTGGGTCTTGGCGCGCAGCGCATCGTCGCTGAGCTTCTCGAAATCGGACTCGAGCGCATTGATGCGTTCGACGGTCTTGCGATACTGCTTGAGGAGCCGGTCGTTGCGACTGCCGAAAATCTGGGTCAGGAAGTTGGTGGCCATGCGAGCAAGGTCGACAGGGACCCCACGCATGCGGGTACCGCGACCGAAATTCCTAAGATAGGGTGAAAGCAGTTGGGCGCGCCTGGCGCAAAATCAACACGCCAAGGCAAACGGACCCCGCCGGCGCGAACGCCGGCAAACCGGGCATTTTAGCCGCGTTGCCACTCTGGCTCTTCCCCATGAACCGTCGTTTCAATCCCGTCACTTTGCAGCAGGCCGCGCAGGACTCCCCCACCTTGGCCGGGCTCGCCGCGCGCGCACGCGACGCCAGCCAGCGGCTGGAAGCGGTGCAGGAGCTGATTCCGCCCGAGATGCGCGGCGCTGTGCAGGCCGGCCCCGTCGAAGGCAACACATGGTGCGTGCTGGTGCAGGGCAGCGCCGCGGCGGCCAAGCTGCGCCAGCTGGTGCCGATGCTGCAGGCGCGGCTCAAGGCCAGGGGCTGGGATGACGTGACGCTGCGCATCAAGGTCCACGCACGGCGCTGAGGACAACGATGGTCCTTTGGTGCCGCTTGTCGGAATCGAACTGACGACCTACCGCTTACAAGGCGGTTGCTCTACCAACTGAGCTAAAGCGGCGGGGATGAAAAGCGGATTCTAGCGATGCAGCATGCGCTGCACGGCAGGCTACTTGATGCGCTTGAGCGAGGGGCGCGCGCCGCCGTTGGTCGGCGGTCTCGGCGGGTCGTCGTCCTCCGATGACATGCTGCCCACGGTTGACGACGTGTCGTCCGCAGACCCTTCGCCACCGACCAGGTGGACGACTTTGTTCGCATCGCCCTCGGTACCGCGCGACGCATCGCGCAGCGGCATGCGCGCTGCAGGCGACGATGCTGCCGCCGCGCTGCCATCCACGGCAGGCGCTGCAGCCGGCGTCGGCGCCGGGAAGGCCATGCCCTGCCCGTTTTCGCGCGCATAGATCGCGATCACGCGGCCCACAGGCACGCTGATCTCGCGTGCGGTTCCGGCAAAACGGGCCTTGAACTCGATGAAGTCGTTGCCGAGCTTCAGCGAGCTGGTCGCATCGAAGCTGATGTTCAACACGATCTCGCCGTTCTTCACATACTCGCGCGGCACCTGCACGGTGTCGTCGACCTGCACCGCCACGTAGGGGGTGAAGCCGTTGTCCGTGCACCACTCGTACAGCGCACGGATCAGGTACGGGCGGGTGGACGAGGACTCGAGCGCGTTGATCATGTGTGAAGAAGGGCGGCCTGCATTTACTTGCGCATGACCTTTTCCGAAGGCGTCAGCGCTTCGATGTAAGCCGGGCGCGAGAAGATGCGCTCGGCGTACTTCAGCAGCGGAGCCGCATTCTTGCTGAGGTCGATGCCATAGTAGTCCAGGCGCCACAAGAGCGGCGCGATCGCGACGTCGAGCATCGAGAAATTGTCGCCAAGCATGTATTTGTTCTTGAGAAACACAGGCGCGAGCTGCGTGAGCCGGTCGCGGATGTGCGAACGCGCCTTCTCGAGCGCCTTCTCGTTGCCCTTGGACGTGCGGTTTTCGAGCGTGGAAACGTGCACGAACAGCTCCTTCTCGAAATTGAGCAGGAACAGGCGCACGCGTGCGCGGTCGACCGGGTCGCCGGGCATCAGTTGCGGATGCGGAAAGCGCTCGTCGATGTACTCGTTGATGATGTTCGACTCGTACAGGATCAGGTCGCGCTCGACCAGGATCGGCACCTGGCCGTACGGGTTCATCACGCTGATGTCTTCGGGCTTGTTATAGAGATCGACATCGCGGATTTCGAAGTCCATGCCCTTCTCGAACAGCACGAAACGGCAGCGATGGGAAAAAGGGCAGGTCGTTCCTGAATACAAGACCATCATGGCGAAAGACTCCTAAAAATTAAAAAGAGTGGGCATGCCGGGCGGCAACCCACTCCACAAGGACGCGCGCCCGGCACGGCCGGGCCGCGTGCTCCCATTTACTTCACGTCTTTCCAGTACGAGGCATTCAAGCGCCATACGAAGACCACCGCCATGACCAGGAACAACAGCACCCAGACGCCCACGCGGATACGCGTGTTCTGCGCGGGTTCGGCCATCCATTGCAGGTAGCTCACGAGATCGCCCATGGCCTGGTCGTACTGCAAAGGCGTCATCGTGCCGGGCGTGACCTGTTCCCAGCCCTTGAACACTTCGGTTGCATGGCCGTGCGATTCGATCTTGTCGAACACCGGACGGCGGTTGCCCTGCAGTTCCCACAGCACGTGCGGCATGCCGACGCTCGGGAACACGAGGTTGTTCCAGCCGGTCGCCTTGGTGTCGTCGCGGTAGAAGGTGCGCAGGTAGGTGTAGAGGTAGTCGGCACCCGTGCCGCCATGGCCGGCGCGCGAACGGGCGACCAGCGTGAGGTCGGGCGGGATGCCGCCGAACCACTCCTTGGCTTGGCGCGGATCGAGGTTGGCCTTCATCGTCTCGCCGACCTTGTCGGTCGTGAACAGGAGGTTGTCCTTGATCTGCTGCTCGGTGATGCCGATGTCCTGCAGCCGGTTGTAGCGCATGAACGCGGCCGAATGGCAGTTCAGGCAGTAGTTGACGAACAGCTTGGCGCCGTTTTGCAAGGCGGCCAGGTCATTGGTCTTGTTGGGCGCCTTGTCCCAGGCGATGCCGCCTTCGGCGGCATGTGCGCCGGCAACGAAGCCGAGCGCCGCGATCAACGTGAGGATCAGTTTCTTCATTCTTGTGTGCTCCGGTCTCAGTGCGCGCTGAAGGTCACGCGCTCGGGCACCGGCTTGAATTCGCCGATGCGACTCCACCACGGCATCAGCAGGAAGAAACCGAAATAGAAGAGCGTACCCACTTGCGACACGCGCTCGCCGATCGGCGATGGCGGCTGCACGCCGAGGTAGGCGAGGACCACGAAGTTGACAACGAACACGCCGTACAGGAACCAATGCCAGCCCGGACGGTAGCGGATCGACTTGACCGGGCTGTTGTCCAGCCAGGGCAGGAAGAACAGGATGATGACCGCGCCGCCCATGACGACCACGCCCCAGAACTTGGCGTCGATCGACAGCATCAGCACGGCGACGACGACCGCGGCGATCACGATCGCCGCCTTGACCAGCGCGATGACGCGCGCCTTCCAGACGCCCAGGACCGCAGCGGCCACCACGCAGGCGATGAGCACATACATCATCTCGCTGGTGATCGCACGCAGCATCGAGTAGTAGGGCGTGAAGTACCAGACCGGGGCGATGTGATTCGGCGTCTTCAGCGAATCGGCGGGGATGAAGTTGTTGTACTCGAGGAAGTAGCCGCCGGCCTCGGGCGCGAAGAAGATCACGGCCGAGAAAATGGTGAGGAACACCACCACGCCGAAGATGTCGTGCACCGTGTAGAACGGGTGCGACGGGATGCCGTCGAGCGGATGGCCGTCGGCGCCGAGCTTGGCCTTGATCTCGATGCCGTCCGGGTTGTTCGAACCCACTTCGTGCAGCGCGATCAGGTGGGCGACCACCAGGCCCAGCAGCACCAACGGCACAGCGATCACGTGGAAGCTGAAGAAGCGGTTGAGCGTGGCGTCGCTCACCACGTAGTCGCCGCGGATCAGCAGCGCGAGGTCGGGGCCGACGAAGGGAATCGCGGCGAAGAGGTTCACGATCACCTGCGCGCCCCAGTAGCTCATCTGGCCCCAGGGCAGCAGGTAGCCCATGAAGGCCTCGGCCATCAGGCACAGGAAGATCGCGCAGCCGAAGATCCAGATCAGTTCGCGGGGCTTGCGGTAGCTGCCGTAGATGAGCCCGCGGAACATGTGCAGGTACACCACGATGAAGAAGGCCGAGGCGCCGGTGGAATGCATGTAGCGGATCAGCCAGCCCCACGGCACGTCGCGCATGATGTACTCGACCGAGGCGAAGGCCTGCGCCGCGTCGGGCTTGTAGTGCATCGTCAGGAAGATGCCGGTCACGATCTGGATCACGAGGACGAACATCGCGAGCGAGCCGAAGATGTACCAGATGTTGAAGTTCTTCGGCGCGTAGTACTTGCCCCACTGGTCGTTCCAGAGCTTGGTCAGCGGGAAGCGGTTGTCGACCCAGTTGAGCAGCTTCTCGCCGGCCGGCGCGTTGGGCGAGATTTCCTTGAGTTCAGCCATGTTCTTGTTTCCCTCAGGCCTTCTTCTTGTCGTCGCCGATCAGGAGGCGCGTGTCGGAGAGGTACATGTGCGGCGGCACCGGCAGGTTGTCGGGTGCGGGCTTGTTCTTGAAGACGCGGCCGGCCAGGTCGAAGGTCGAGCCGTGGCAGGGGCACAAAAAGCCGCCTTCCCAGTTGTCGGGCAGCGAGGGCTGGGGGCCGGCCTGGAGCCTGTCGATGGGCGAACAGCCGAGGTGGGTGCAGATGCCGACGACGACCAGCACTTCGGGCTTGATCGAGCGGCCTTCGTTGCGCGCGTATTCGGGGGTGAACTCGTCGGGATTGCGCTTGGATTGCGGATCGGCGAGCTGGCCGTCGAGCTTGGGCAGCTCTGCCACCTGGGCCGGCGTGCGCTTGAGGATCCAGACCGGCTTGCCGCGCCATTCGACCGTCATCTTCTCGCCGGGCTGCAAGGCACCGATGTCGACCTCGACCGGTGCACCGGCCGCCTTGGCCTTTTCCGAGGGCTGGAAGGTGCTGACGAACGGGATGGCGGTTGCCACGCCGCCCGCTACGCCTGCACAGCCGGATGCGATCAACCACGTCCGCTTGCTGCTGTCGATCCGTTGGCGGCCGACGGAGATGTCACTCATGGGGGTCCTCAATCTTCTTCGCTGGTGGCTTTGGGGTCAACCCGAGATTGTAGCGGAGCGTCACAGGCGAATTCAACGCGCGCGCAGGGCGCGGATGCAGGGAATGCGGCCCCTATACTGCGGCCGTCCAACAACAAGTACGCGAGGTAGTCGGCATGAGCGTTCTGAAGGAATTTCGCGAGTTCGCGGTCAAGGGCAACGTGATCGACCTGGCGGTCGGCGTGATCATCGGCGCGGCCTTCGGCAAGATCGTCGACTCGCTGGTCGGCGACATCATCATGCCGATCGTCGGGCTCGTGTTCGGCAAGCTCGATTTCTCGAATCTCTACTTCGTGATGGGTACGGTGCCGGCCGGCGTGGCCAACAACCTTGCCGATCTCAAGAAGGCCGGCGTATCGGTGCTGGCGTACGGCAACTTCATCACCATCGCGGTCAACTTCGTGATCCTGGCCTTCATCATCTTCATGATGGTCAAGCAGATCAACAAGCTTCGCAAGGCGCAGGAAGCCGCGCCGGCCGAGGCCGCGCCGCCGGAAGACATCGCGCTCCTGCGCGAGATCCGCGACAGCCTCAAGCGCCCCTGAGCGCCAGCGCGCGCGCCATCCTGATCGCCTCGATCAGGCTGGACGCGTCGGCGCGGCCCGTGCCTGCGATGTCGAACGCGGTGCCGTGATCGGGGCTGGTGCGCACGAGCGGCAGTCCAAGCGTCACGTTCACGCCCTTGTCCACGCCCAGGTACTTGACCGGGATCAGGCCCTGGTCGTGGTACATCGCGATCACCACGTCGAACTCGCCTGCTTTTTGCGCGGAGGCGCGGGCGCGCATGAAGACGGTGTCGGGCGCATGCGGCCCGTCGGCATCGATGCCTTCGGCACGGGCGGCCTCGATGGCCGGCACGATGATCTCGCGCTCTTCGGAGCCGAACAGGCCGCCCTCTCCCGCATGCGGGTTGAGGCCAGCCACGGCGATCTTCGGCGAGCGGCCCAGCACCGTCGAGAGCGCGCTGTGCGCGATGCGCAGCGTCTGCAGCACGCCTTCGAAGGTCACCGCCTCGATGGCGTCGCGCAGCGACATGTGGATGCTCACGAGCACCGTACGCAGCTCGTCGTTCGCCAGCATCATGCGCACCGGCACCTCGGCCACCGGCCGCCCCAGATGGGCCGCGGCTTCGGCCTGCAGCAGTTCGGTGTGGCCGGGAAAGGCAAAGCCCGCCGCTGCCAGCGCTTCCTTGTGCAGCGGCGCGGTGACGATGGCCGATATTTCGCCGCGCAGCACGGCGCGCGCCGCCCACACCACGCAATCGCCGGCGATGCGGCCCGCTGCTGCGCCGATTCGGCCGAGCACGATCGGCGAGTCGGGCGGGTTCGCGGCCTGCAGCACCGGGATGCAATTCGGCGGCACGCGGGTCAGGTCTGCCGGCGCATCGATCAGTGCCACGGGAAGCGCCAGGCTGCCGGGCGCCGCCAGCGCCTGCGTCGCCCGGCGCACCATCCCCACGTCGCCCGCGACGAAGCAGCCTTGCGTGATGTCAGGGGCATCGCGAAAGGCCCGGGCGATGATTTCGGGCCCGATGCCTGCAGGGTCGCCGAGCGTGATCGCGATCGGGGCGATGTCGCGTTTCACGCCGGGTTGTCGATGTCGATGAACCGATGCGCGAGGCCGAGCTGCGCGGCCACGTGTGCCGCCACCGCGGGAGCGCCATAGCGCTCGGTCGCATGGTGGCCGCAGGCGAGGAAGGCAACGCCCATCTCGCGCGCGTAGTGGGCCTGGGGCTCCGAGATCTCGCCGGTGATGAAGGCATCCGCGCCGGCCGCGATCGCGGCCTCGAAATAGTTCTGCGCGCCGCCCGTGCACCAGGCGATGTTGCGGATCGGCCGCTGCGCCGTGTCGAGCAAGGTGACCGCCTTGCCGAGCTTCTTTTCCACGTGGGTAGCCAGCGCCTTCGCGCTCGCGAAGCCCTCGCCGTTGTCGCGCGCACCCAGGAAGCCGATCTCCTGGTCGCCGAAGCGGCCCGCCGAACCGGCGTGTGCGACCAGGCCGAGCTGGAGGCCGAGCTGCGCGTTGTTGCCGAGTTCGGGATGCGCGTCGAGCGGCAGGTGGTAGGCGAACAGGTTCACGTCGTCGCCGAGCAGCAGGCTGAGCCGCTGCTTCATCCAACCGGTCACGCGGCCGTCCTGGCCGCGCCAGAACAGGCCGTGGTGCACAAAGATCGCGTCGGCCTCGGCGCGGATGGCGGCCTCGATCAGCGCGCGGCTCGCGGTCACGCCCGAGACGATCTTGCGCACCGTGGTGCGGCCTTCGACCTGCAGGCCGTTGGGCCCGTAGTCCTTGAAGCGCCCGGGCGCGAGCAGCAGGTCGAACGCATGCAGCAATTCATGGCGGGTCGTGCTCATGGGGGTGATTGTCTCAGCCTTGCGCTGCGCGACAATCGAGACTTTCGTTTCCACCCTTTCGCCTTCCATGAAACGCACCTGGCTGCTGTTCGCCCAAGCCGTGACCGTCCTGCTCGCGGCCTATTTCGTCGTCGCCACGCTCAAGCCCGAGTGGATCGGCCGACGCACCACCTCGCTCGGCGGCGTGGTCTCGGTGATCGAGGCGCCGGCCACCAGCCCGGCGGCCATCGCGCCGGGCAGCCTGAGCGCCGCCGCCAAGAAGGCCTCGCCGGCGGTGGTCAGCATCAACACCAGCAAGGCGGCGCGGCGCAGCCCGCGCAGCGAAGACCCGTGGTTCCGCTTCTTCTTCGGCGACCAGGGCGACCAGCCCCAGATCGGGCTGGGCAGCGGCGTGATCGTGAGCACCGACGGCTATATCCTCACCAACAACCATGTGGTGGAAGGCGCGGACGAGATCGACGTCACTCTCAACGACAGCCGACACGCGCGCGGCAAGGTGATCGGCACCGACCCCGACACCGATCTCGCCGTGCTCAAGATCGAGCTGGACAAGCTGCCGGTGATCGTGCTGGGCAACTCCGACAACCTGCAGGTGGGCGACCAGGTGCTAGCCATCGGCAACCCCTTCGGCGTCGGCCAGACCGTCACCAGCGGCATCGTCTCGGCGCTGGGACGCAACCAGCTGGGCATCAACACCTTCGAGAACTTCATCCAGACCGATGCGGCCATCAACCCGGGCAACTCGGGCGGCGCGCTGATCGACGTCGCCGGCAATCTCGAAGGCATCAACACCGCGATCTACTCGCGCTCCGGCGGCAGCATGGGGATCGGCTTCGCCATTCCGGTCTCGACCGCCAAGCAGGTGCTGGAAGACATCGTCAAGGAAGGCAAGGTCACGCGCGGCTGGATCGGCGTGGAGCCCAACGACCTCACGGCGGAGCTGGCCGAAACCTTCGGCGTCAAGGCGAACAAGGGCGTGATCATCACCGGCGTGCTGCAAAACGGCCCGGCGGCCAAGGCCGGCGTGCGTCCCGGCGACGTGATCACCGGCGTCGGCGAGAAGAGCATCGGCAACGTGCAGGAACTGCTGACCGCGGTGGCGGGCCTCAAGCCCGGCGATGCGTCGCGCTTCGCGCTTCAGCGCGGCAGCGACAAGATGGAACTCGATGTCACGCCGGGCCAGCGGCCCAAGACGCCGATCCGCCGAGCCCCCCCGGAACCGGAATAGCCGGAACGCCGTGCAGCCCGCTCAAGGCTGCGCGGAATCGGCGCTTTCGCTTTCGTCGGGCGCCTTGCTGTGCTTCACGAAGTAACGCGCGGCGACGATGCCGATTTCGTAGAGCAGGCACATCGGGATTGCCAGTGCGAGCTGCGAGACCACGTCGGGCGGCGTCAACACCGCGGCCACGACGAACGCGATCACGATGAAGTAGCCGCGGAACGAGCGCAGCTTCTCGATGGTGACCAGCTCGAAGCGCACCAGCAGCATGACGACGATCGGCACCTGGAAGGCAACGCCGAACGCGATGTAGAGCGACAGGATCGCCTCCACGTACGACGAAATATCGGGCGTGGCCGACACCGACGGCGGCGTGAAACGTTGGATGAAGCCGAACATCTTGTCGAGCACGAAGAACTGCACGAAAGCGATGCCCGCATAGGCCAGCAGGCTGCCGAAGAAGATCAGCGGCAGCGCGAACTTCCTCTCGTGGCTGTAGAGCCCGGGCGCCACGAACATCCAGCACTGGTACATCAGCCAGGGCAGCGCCAGCAGCACCGCCGTCATGCCGAGCACCTTGAGCGGCACGAAGAACGGCGAGAACACGCCGATCGCGATCAGCTTGGCGTCGTGCGGCATGTGGGCACGGATCGGAACGGCGATCATGTCGATCAGGCCGCTCGGACCGGGCCAGATCGCCAGCAGCACCCCCGCCACGACGAGCCCGTAGACGCAGTAGAGCAAGCGGTCGCGCAGCTCCATCAGGTGCTGCACGAAGGGCTGCTCGGTGCCGGCCAGTTCGTCTTCTTTGTTCTTTTCGGGGGAATCGGCCATGTGGGGGCGCTCTCGGTCGGGGGTCCGGGCCGCGCTGACGCGGTTGGCTCGACCTTGCGGCTAGTTGATCTTGTGGGGACGGTAACGGGCCACGCGCGCCGCGCCGGAGAGCGCACGGGTGCGCACGCCGTTGCGCGCCTTGTACCACTGCGGCGTGGCGCCCTGCTTCAGGCGCCAGTTCTTGCGCGGGTGCTTGTATTCGGGATAGGAGGGCGTGGGTTCGGAAAGTTCCGACAGGGTCTGGCCGCTTTCGGAGAACTGCTTCTCGAAATCGCTGGCGCCGGTCTGGATGCTGGTCTCGACGTCGCGGGCAGCTTCCTGCACCGTGTCCTTCATCTTGCGCAGCTCGTCCAGGTCCATCGAGCGGTTGACTTCGGCCTTGACGTCGTTCACGTAGCGCTGGGCCTTGCCCAGCAGCGTGCCGACGGTACGCGCCACGCGCGGCAGCTTCTCGGGGCCGATGACGATCAGCGCCACCGCGCCGATCAGCGCGATTTTCGAGATGCCGAGGTCGATCACGGGCGGCTTCGGCTCAGGACTTCTGACGCGCTTCGACGTCGATGGTCGACTTGTCGGCGGTGGTGTTGCCCGTCACCTGGGCGTTGGGACCGGGGGGCGTGTTGTCGGCGGTCGAGCCTTCTTTCATGCCGTCCTTGAAACCCTTGACCGCGCCGCCCAGGTCGCCGCCCATGTTGCGCAGCTTCTTGGTGCCGAAGATCATGACCACGACGAGCAGCACGATCAGCCAGTGCCAGATGGAAAGTGAACCCATGGATTACTCCTGAAGAATGTGTTTGATTTTAGTCGGCGCGAGGGGCTGCCCCCCCGCGAAGAGGGGATATCAACCCTTGGCCCAGGGCCTCGGGCCGCCCATGACGTGGACATGGAGATGATGGACCTCCTGCCCGCCCTCGGCGCCGGTGTTGACGACGATGCGGAAGCCGCCCTGCGGATAGGGCCGGCAGCCCTGCTCGACGGCCAGCCTGGGGGCCAGGGTCATGATTTTTCCCAGGAGCGCCGCGTCGTCGGCCGTGACCTGGGCCATCGACGGGATGTGCCGCTTGGGCACCAGCATGAAGTGCACGGGCGCCCAGGGCGCGATGTCGTGGAAGCCGAAGAGATCGTCGTCCTCGTACATCTTTCGCGAGGGGATCTTGCCCTCGATGATCTTGCAGAAGATGCAGTTCGGATCAGACGACATTCGAAGGCTCCATCGGTCGGCCCGCATTCATGCGCACCATCCCCTTGACGATGCGATAGAGGAACCAGAGTGAAATCAGCGCCCAGGCGATCCAGCCCGGCAGGAGCAGGAGCAGCCAGAGCCACGAGGTCAGCACATACGCCAGGCCCGCCCACAGCACCGAGCGGATGCGCCAGCTGAAGTGCGAGGCCTGCCAGGTGCCGGCAGCGTCGTCGCGCTTGACCAGGTCGATCACCAGCGCGATCAGCAGGATGGCGATCGAGGCCTGCGCACCCGGCAGCACGGCGCCGACTGCCACCACCAGATGCAGGATGTAACTGATCCAGCCCCAGGTCTTGAGTGAATCATTGGGTTCCACGGTCACGATGTCGTTGGGCATGGTGTCCTCTCAGTCGTTGGAAGCTTCGCGATCGCGATCCTGCGCCTTGCGCAGGGCTTTTTCCTCGATGCCGCTGGTGCCTTCGCGGCGTTCGAGCTCGGCCACCACGTCGCGCGGAGAGAAGCCGTAGTGCGCCAGCGCCACCATGCTGTGGAACCAGAGATCGGCCACTTCGTTCACTATTTTTGCGCGCTCGCCGCCGTGGTCGGCGTCCTTGGCGGCCATGACGACCTCGGTCGCCTCTTCGCCGATCTTCTTGAGGAAGGCGTCGGGCCCGCGGTGCAGCAGGCGCGCCACGTAGCTCTTCTCGGGGTCGCCGCCGCGCGCGGGCAGGCGGCTTTCGATCACGGCGGCCAGGCGCGCGAGCGCGTCTACGGCATTGCGGTCGGGGGCGTCGGTGCTCATCTTGGGGACGATGTGTAGATCGAAGACGGGTCTTTCAAGACCGGTTCGGTCACCGTCCACCGGCCGTTTTCGTACTTGCTGAAGAAGCAGCTGTGGCGGCCGGTGTGGCAGGCAATGCCGGGCTCGTGGCCCAGCTGCGTGACCTGAAGCAGCACCACGTCGTTGTCGCAGTCGATCCGGATCTCGTGCACGGTCTGCACGTGGCCCGACTCCTCGCCCTTGAACCAGAGCTTGCCGCGCGAGCGGCTGAAATACACCGCGCGGCCCAGCTCGGCCGTCCTGGCGAGCGCCTCGCGGTTCATCCAGGCGAACATCAGCACGTCCTTGCTGCCCTGTTCCTGCGCGATCACGGGCACCAGGCCGTTTGCGTCCCATTTCACTTCGTCGAGCCAGTTCATGGAGGGCATTGTCGGGGATCGGTCAAATCCTCACGGGGATGCCGCGCTGCGCCATGCAGGCCTTGGCTTCGCCGACCGTGTATTCCCCATAGTGGAAGATGCTTGCCGCCAGCACCGCATCGGCGCCGCCGGCCTGGATGCCGTCGGCCAGATGGTCGAGGTTGCCGACGCCGCCCGAGGCGATCACCGGCACGCTCACCGCGTCGCTCACGGCGCGCGTGAGCTCGAGATCGAAGCCGCTCTTGGTGCCGTCGCGGTCCATGCTGGTCAGCAGGATCTCGCCGGCGCCGCGGCGCGCCATTTCGATCGCCCATTCGACAGCGTCGAGGCCGGTGTTCTTGCGGCCGCCGTGGCTGTAGACGTCCCATCCCGGACCGCGCGCCGCTGCATCTTCGGCCGATCGCCGTTTGGCATCGATCGCGACCACGATGCACTGGGCGCCGTATTTGCGCGACGCGTCCTCGATCACCTGCGGGTTAGCGATGGCAGCCGAATTGAAGCTGGTCTTGTCGGCGCCGGCGTTGAGCAGCCGGCGCACGTCGGCGACGGTGCGCACGCCGCCGCCGACGGTCAGCGGAATGAACACCTGCGAGGCCACCGCCTCGATGATCGGCAGGATCAGGTCGCGGCCGTCGCTGGTAGCCGTGATGTCGAGAAAGGTCAGCTCGTCGGCGCCCTGGGCGTTGTAGCGCGCCGCGATCTCGACCGGATCGCCGGCGTCGCGCAGTTCGAGGAAGTTGACGCCCTTGACGACGCGGCCGCCGGTGACGTCGAGGCAGGGAATGATGCGTTTGGCGAGCATGGGAGACGGAATCGAAGGTTTCAGAGGACGGTGAGCTGCTGCCAGCCCTGCCATGTGGCGCCGGGCGCGAGCAGCACGGGTTCGTCGATGCGCGCGGCCTCGACGCAGAGCATGTGGCGCCAGCCTTCGTCGGGCAGGTCCGCCAGCTGGGCGCTCAGCGCCGGGCCGGGGTTCCAGACCACCGTTTCGGTGCAGCTCGCGCTTTGCGCGATCTCAAGCGTGCCCGAGGGCTGCACCAGCTGCACCGGCCGGGCCGGCGCGGTGTAGACGCTGTCGAATTCGCTGCCGAAACGCAGCGCGGGCGCCAGGTCGACGTGCCGGTCGTCGCGCACCGCATCCCAGCGGTTGGCGCCCTGCAGGCCTTCCAGCGCCGCATCCGCGATGTCGTCCACCCGCAGGTAGCTGTGCAGCGCAGCGGCGAAGGACCACGGCGCGCTGCCGGTGTTGTCGATGGTGAGCGCGACGCGCAGCGCATGCGGCGCCAGCGTCACCGCGAGCCGCGCGTGGAAGGCGTGCGGCCAGATCGCGCGCGTGGCTTCGCTGTCGTGCAGCGAGAGCACCAGCGTGTCGTCCCGCGCCCCGGCGGTGGGCGTTGCGGCCTGCCAGGCGACGTTGCGCACGAAACCGTGCTTGGGAAGCGGCCCGCGCTGGTTGAACTGCGGCCAGCAGATCGGCACGCCGCCCCGGATGGCGCTCTGGCCGTCGAAGCGGGCTTCAGGACTCAGGTAGAGGCGCTCGACGCCGTCGGCCGTGGTCCAGGACAGCAGATGGGCGCCGTGCAGCGCCACGGTGCAGGCGCTGCCGTTCGGCAGCGCGAGATGCACTGCGGGCTGGCCACGGAAGGCAAGGGCTTTGACGGACATGGTTCGATTCTAGGTTTGGCACATGACGGTTCAGGCTGGTGCGGCATGACCGCAGGCCGAATCTGCATTGCGGCGGGCACGGATTTGGCATGAAATCGCCGTCAGCCGGCGGCCAAGGCATGTGGACCGCCGGCGAGAGACAACATCTCCATAACTTATTCCACAAGAGGGGTTCTTACATGAAAAGAAAACTGCCAGCCGCAGCCTGGATCCTGATCGCGATGGTGATCGGGATCGTGATCGGCTACATGATCTTCATCAATTTCCCGGACAAGAAGTCGGCCGCCCAGGTGGCAGGCTACATCTCCATCATGTCGG
>Ga0307515_10004715_pt1 | contig 27940 bp, 19 predicted proteins | sample 17_EM_MG_FD_194513 | JGI IMG/M metagenome (GOLD analysis project Ga0307515, IMG submission 194513) | Populus trichocarpa ectomycorrhiza microbial communities from riparian zone in the Pacific Northwest, United States - 17_EM | ecosystem: Host-associated > Plants > Roots > Unclassified | place... | reverse complement strand
GATGTGCTGACCTGGACCGAGCGCGGCATCTATCGTGCCGGCGAAACCGTGCATGTCTAGGCCCTTGCCCGCGACAGCGCGTCTGTTGCAATCGAAAAACTGCCGCTGACCTTCGTCTTCATGCGCCCCGATGGGGTCGAAGACCGCCGCGTCGTCAGTGACGGCGGGCTGGCCGGTGGATATGCGCTCGATCTCCCCCTGCAGCCCAATGCCATGCGCGGCACCTGGACCGTGCAGATATTCACGGACCCCAAGGGCACGGCGATCAGCGAGAAGCAATTCCAGGTCGATGACTTCGTGCCCGACCGGGTCGAGTTCGATATGGCGAGCACGGTCAAGCAGATCGAAATCGGCAAACCGACGCCCGTTACCATCGACGGCCGTTTCCTCTATGGCGCTCCGGCCGCGGGGCTGGAGCTCGAAGGTGAGGTCGGCCTGAAGCCGACCCGCGAAAGCGCTGACTTCAAGGGATACTTCTTCGGTCTCGCCGACGAAGAGGCAACGGAAGACAGCCGCACGACGCTCGAAGACTTGGAACCGCTCGATGAGGACGGCAAGGCAACTTTCGATGTCGACCTGACAGAAACCCCATCGACCACGCAACTGCTCAACGCCAACATCACCGTGCGCGTTCAGGAAGCCGGCGGCCGGGCCGTCGAACGGTCGCTCGTCCTGCCGGTCAAGCCGGAAGGCGCGATGATCGGCATCAAGCCGGAGTTTTCCGGCGACCTTGCCGAAAACGCGGTCGGCAAATTCCATGTCATCGCCATCGACCAGAGCGGCGAGAAGCTGGCCAAATCCGGCCTGATCTGGAAGCTCCTGCGCGTCGAGCAGGACTATCAGTGGTACCGCGACGGAACCGCATGGAAATACGAGCCGGTGATTTCGACCAAGCAGGTCTCCACCGGCACGCTTGACGTTACAAAGGATGGCGGCGAGATTTCCCTGTCGGCCGACTGGGGCCGGTACAGGCTCGAAGTCGAGACGTCCGATATCGATGGGCCGACGTCCAGCGTGGAATTCGATTCCGGCTGGTATGTCACGACCACCTCGACGGAAACGCCTGACGGACTGGAGGTCGCGCTCGACAAGGAAAACTATGCGATCGGTGACACGGCCAAGCTGCGTATCTCGCCGCGTTTTGCCGGTGAGGTTCTGGTGACGATTGGCTCGGAAAAGCTGATCGGAACGAAAACCGCGACTATTCCTGCCGAAGGTGGCGAGGTCGATATTCCGGTCACCGCCGATTTTGGCGGCGGCGCCTATGTGACGGCAACGCTCTATCGTCCGGGCGATGCCCAGGAAAGCCGCATGCCGATGCGCGCCATCGGCATCAAGTGGCTGGCCGTCGATCCGGCCGACCGCAAGCTCTCCGTCAAGCTCGACCTGCCGGAGAAGACGCTGCCGCGGCAAACGCTGAATATTCCGGTCGAGGTCACCGGGGCAGGGGTTGGCGATGAAGCCTATGTCACGGTTGCGGCTGTCGATGTCGGCATCCTCAACCTGACCCGCTACGAAGTGCCGGATCCGGATGGCTGGTATTTCGGCCAGCGCCAGCTCGGTCTCGAAATCCGCGACATCTATGGCCGCCTGATCGACGGCTCGCTCGGTGCAACTGGACGCCTGCGCACTGGCGGCGACGGCGGGCAGATGCCGCTTCAGGGCAACCCGCCAACTGAAAAGCTGGTGGCGTTCTTCTCCGGCCCAGTCCAGCTTGACGCCGGCGGCAAGGCGATCATCAGCTTCGATGTCCCGCAGTTCAACGGCACGGCCCGCGTCATGGCGGTCGCCTGGTCGAAAACCGGCGTCGGGCATGCCAGCGCCGATGTCATCATTCGCGATCCGGTCGTGGTGACGGCAAGCCTGCCGCAATTCCTCGCGCCCGGAGACAAGGCCGAATTGCGGCTGGATATCGCCAATACCGATGGCCCTGCCGGAGACCTGAACCTCAAGGTGACGAGCAGCTCCGCCGTGGTGATCGATGCGGCCGAAGCCGAGCAGACCTTCAGCGTCAAGCCGGGTGGAAAGTTCGACCTGACGCTGCCACTGTCCGGCGTTCATCCGGGTGATGGTGCCATATCGATCGAGCTTTCGAGCGCCGATGGCCTGTCGCTGCAGCAATCCGTTTCCGTTCCGGTTCGGCCCGCTGCCCTGCCGGTGACGACCCGTCACCCCATCACCATCCAGCCGAATGCCAGCCTGAAGGTGGACGGCGAACTGCTGGCCGAAAGCATGTTGCAGGGCTCGGCGGTCAGCATCAGCGTGACACGGTCCGCTGCCTTCGACATTCCCGCCCTTCTGACCTCGCTCGACCGCTACCCCTATGGCTGCGCCGAGCAGACAACCAGCCGGGCGCTGCCGCTGCTTTATCTCAGCGAACTCGCTAAGCAATCCGGACTGCCGGAGGATGGCGACGTCCAGAAGCGCGTGCAGGAAGCGATCTACCGCGTGCTGTCCTATCAGTCGTCGACAGGCAGCTTCGGCCTCTGGAGCCCCGGTTCCGGCGATCTCTGGCTGGATGCCTATGTCACGGACTTCCTGACCCGGGCCCGCGAACAGAAATACCAGGTGCCCGATCAGGCCATGGTGCAGGCTCTCGACAACCTGCAGAATGCGCTGAGCTACGACATCGACATGAAGAGCCAGGGCAACGAAATTGCCTACGCGCTCTATGTGCTGGCCCGCAACCGCAAGGCTGCGATCAGCGACCTGCGTTACTATGCCGACACCAAACTTTCCGAATTCCCGACCCCTCTGTCCAAGGGACATCTGGCTGCGGCTCTCGCTCTTTACGGCGATGCGCAGCGTTCCCAGAGCATTTTCGAAGACGCCCTGCAGATGACCACCACCGCGACCAATATCAGCCTTGACCGCTCCGACTACGGCTCGGCCTTGCGCGACGATGCCGCCGTGCTGACGCTGGCAGCCGAAAGCCGTCCCGTCCCGACGATCATCCCGCAGCTTGCCAAGATCGTTGCCCGCGAATGGGAAAAACAGTCCTATACAAGCACGCAGGAACAGATGTGGACGCTGCTTGCCGCCCGGGCCATCCAGGGCGGAGATCAGGATCTGAAGCTCGACATCAATGGCACGGCGCGCAGCGGCGGTTACGCGGCTCGTCTCACCGGCGATGAAATCCTCGATCAGCCGGTGACGATCACCAACCGGTCGAACGATCCCGTGGCAGCAGTGGTGACCACGGTCGCAGCCCCTGCTTTCCCGCTGCCCGCCGGCGGCAACGGCTTCAGCATCCAGCGCACCTACTACACGCTGGACGGTGAGGAAGCCAATGTCACTGAGGCCAGGCAGAACGAGCGCTATGTGGTCGTCATCAATGCGACGGAGAGCAACAGCTGGCCGTCGCGCGTGCTGATCACCGACCTCTTGCCTGCCGGTTTCGAGATCGACAATCCGACCCTGGTCGATAGCGCCAAGCTGTCGAACTTCGAATGGATCGGCGAAGTCGAGGCCGCCCATACGGAGTTCCGCAGCGACCGTTTCGTCGCCGCTTTCGATCGGTCGGCCGGTGATAATCGCACCATCACGGTCGCCTACGTCGTGCGCGCCGTCACGCCGGGCACCTATGATCATCCGGCGGCCAGCGTCGAGGACATGTACCGGCCGCAATTCTCCGCGCGCAGCGCGGTGGGTCGCATGGAGGTTCAGGCGGTCGAATAATGTCTTTCCGGTGGAAACTCTGCGCCGCATTGCTGGGCTCCGCGCTTTTGTGCGTGGCCGCGATGTTCGGCCTTGACGCAGCCGACCGTGCCTATCCGCCGCCGCTGGACACGGCGCGCACCGTATCCGCCGAAGTTCTCGATGCGGATGGGCAGCTTTTGCGCGCCTTCGCGACACCCGAGGGCCGCTGGCGGTTGCAGACGACGGCTGCGGATGTCGATCCGCAATTCGTCCGCATGCTGATTGCCTATGAGGACCAGCGTTTCTGGGAGCATAAAGGTGTCGATCCCTGGGCTCTCATGCGCGCCGCCTGGCAGTTCGCAACCCACGGCCGGATCGTCTCGGGCGCTTCCACACTGTCGATGCAGGTGGCACGCCTGATCGAGCCGCGCGAAGGGCGATCCTTTGGCGCCAAATTCCGCCAGCTTGCGCGCGCCATCCAGATCGAGCGTCGCCTGAGCAAGGCAGAAATCCTCGACCTTTACCTGACCCATGCACCCTATGGCGGCAATCTCGAGGGCATCCGCGCCGCAAGCCTTGCCTATTTCGGCAAGGAGCCCCGGCGCCTGACCGTTGCCGAAGCGGCCTTGCTCGTGGCGCTGCCGCAACTGCCGGAGAAACGGCGCCCCGATCGTTACCTGAAAACGGCGGAAACTGCGCGCCAGCGTGTACTCGAGCGCATGGCGGTTTCAGCCGTGATCGGGGAAGGGGAGGCGGAGCGCGCCGCTTCCGTTTCCGTGCCTGCCCGCCGTCTGCAACTGCCTGCCTTTGCAGCACATCTCGCCGAAGCCGCGCTGCGAAAGGAGCCGAAGGTCGTCCAGCATCATACGACATTGCGGCGAACGATCCAGAAGGGACTGGAAACGGTTGCCAAGGAAGCCGCCGCCCGGCTTGGCCCGAAAGTGTCGATTGCCATGGTCATGGCCGATGCGCGCACCGGCGAGATCGTCGGCGAACTCGGTTCCGCGGACTATTTCGATGCCAGCCGCTCCGGCTGGATCGACATGACCCGCATTGCAAGATCGCCGGGTTCGACGCTGAAACCCTTCATCTATGGCCTCGCCTTTGAAGAGGGGCTGGTCTCGCAGGAAACCATCATCGAGGATCGGCCGGCGGATTTCTTCGGTTATCGGCCACGCAACTTCGACATGACCTATCAGGGCGATGTCAGCATCCGGCAGGCGCTGCAACTGTCGCTCAACGTTCCCGCCGTCCGGCTGCTCGATTCCGTTGGTCCTAGCCGACTGATGATGCGCTTCCGTCGCGCCGACGTCAGGCCGATCCTGCCGCAGAACGAGGCACCCGGCCTAGCAATCGGCCTTGGCGGACTGGGTGTCAATCTGAAAGACCTCGTGCAACTCTACGCAGCGCTTGCCAATCGCGGCAAGCCGGTACGACTGGGCGACGGCATCCAGGGACAACCGGGCGCCATCGAGAGCGAGCCGCTTCTCGACCCGGTCGCCACGTGGCAGATCGCCGACATCCTCTCGGGGGTGTTACCGCCGGCCGGCGCCGTTCAGCGCGGTATCGCCTACAAGACCGGAACGAGCTATGGCTACCGCGACGCGTGGTCGGTCGGATTTGATGGCCGTTATGTGCTCGGTGTCTGGGTCGGCCGGCCGGACAACGGCGCGGTGCCGGGTCTAACCGGCTACGTAACTGCCGCGCCAATCCTGTTTGAAGGTTTCGCCAAATCCGGTGTCGCCATCACGCCGCTGCCGCGTGCCCCGGCCGGCGCAGTGCGTATCGCCCAATCGCAATTGCCGATCAGCCAGCGGCGGTTTTCTCTGACCTCAAGCGGTCTCGTCTCGGCGACTGTCCGCGAGGCAGCTCCGCAAATCGTCTACCCACCAGAAGGCGCCCGTGTGGAATTGGGCGTCGATACCGCCGGCACGCCCATGCCGCTTGTCCTGAAGTTGCAAGGGGGGCGGGCGCCGTTCCGCTGGCTCGCCAATGGAAAACCGCTGGCGGAGACATCACGGCGGCGCGTCAATCAGTGGATACCCGATGGTAGCGGTTATTCTACACTGACCGTCATCGATGCAGCAGGTCGGGCTGCAACCGTGCGGGTCTTCCTCAACTAGGAGCGCCTCTTGTTGTCATCGTCCTGAATGCAACGGCCAACCGATTGGGCGCCTCCGAATTCTGCCCCCTCATGAATGGGGATTCCCGAAAGCAACCTCATGATTTATCAGTGAGCGATGACTTGGCCCAACCTGATTCGAAAATTCGCTTCACCACGATCTTTCTTCGAAGGAACAGACCGCGGTCATTTGCCCTTTTTGAGCGCCTCAAAATTACAATATTCGCTTGCCGGGATTGTTCTGGCGCTTGGCCTTGGCGGCTGCGCTGGCCGCGAAGGCGTGCGGCTGTCCGATACGGCAACCACCGTTCCGGATGAAACCGCACTCGCCCTGCCGGCACCCGGCGGGCCAGCAATCGTCAACATCGTCGAACGCCGTTTCAGCAATGCGACGCAGCAGGATATCTTCCTGTTCACAGCCGCATCCACGCCCGGCCAGAACGTCCTGCGCGTGCAATTGTTCGGGCCGGTTGGATTGCAACTCGATGGGCAAAAATCGCTCGCCTATTCCTCCATTCGAGCCAGCGACATCGCCAAGGAAATGCGCCGCGAGTTTCCGGGCATCACACTCAGACAGTCACCTCTTTATCTGCAAAACAACTACGGGCCCTTCAGCTACGCCTATGGCCGCGGCCGGGGGAACGATGCGTGCCTCTACGGCTGGCAGCAAATCCGTTCGCCCGAAGACGCAAGAACGGTCTTCCAGAACAGAGGCACGATCCAGGTCCGCCTGCGCCTCTGCGAGGAGGATGCGAGCGAAGAGAAGCTGCTCGGCACGATGTACGGATACACGATCCGGGGCGCATTCAATGCCGCCGGCTGGAACCCTTACGGCGAACCACCGAGCGTTGAACCAACGCTCGGCCGGACCGGAAACCCGATCTACCCCAAGAGCAACGACCTGAGAGACGATGCCCCGCCGGCGATGGAGGGCGCTCGGCCCCGAGCTGTTTCGCGGCAAAAGCAGGTCGTTCTCCCCGCAGAAAAGGTCGAGCCGATCAAACAAGCTGCGTCGGAGGAAACCATTCCTTTACCAACAAACGCGGATATAGACGCTGTCGTTGTTCCTTCGCCGGACTGTATGAAACAGTCGGAAGGGGCCGGACACTGCAAGTAACCTCGGCATGATCCGAATTGCCGATCGCAGTTTGTATTGACCATGGCGTTTTGAGGGCTTCCGTTGGCAAATGACCCGCCATCGGCCGGCCTCCTGAAAGGCAGCCACCATGCGCAAGGCCGGTATTATCCTTTTCTGGGCAATTGCCTCCCTCTGCGTCATTGCATTGGTCACACTGCCGATCAACCTGCAAACACAGTTGATCGCCAGCATCGCCGTCGTCACCTTCATGGCCGTGCTCAAGATTCTTCGGGCAGAAGGAACATGGCGCCTGACCGCCCTTGCCTTCGGCACCGCGATCGTCATGCGCTATGTCTACTGGCGCACGACCAGCACGCTGCCGCCGCTGAACCAGCTTGAAAACTTCATTCCCGGCTTCCTGCTCTATCTGGCAGAGATGTACAGCGTCATGATGCTGGCACTGAGCCTGTTCGTCGTTGCGATGCCGCTGCCGTCGCGCCCATCGCGGGCCGCATCGGAAGGCAAGTATCCGAGCGTCGACGTCTTCGTGCCAACCTACAATGAAGACTCGCACCTCCTCGCCAACACTCTGGCGGCAGCAAAAGCCATGGACTACCCAGCAGACAAGCTCACGGTCTGGCTTCTGGACGACGGCGGCACCCTGCAAAAGCGGACTTCGGCGAACCTTCTCGAAGACCAGATGGCGAAGGCCCGGCATCAGGAACTGCAGATCCTCAGCGAGGATCTCGGGGTGCGCTATCTGACGCGTGATCGCAACGAACATGCCAAGGCGGGCAATCTCAACAACGGCATGAAGCATTCGCAGGGTGAACTGATCGCGGTCTTTGACGCCGATCACGCTCCCGCAAGGGACTTCCTGCTGGAGACTGTCGGTTATTTCGAGGACGATCCGAAACTGTTCCTCGTCCAGACCCCGCATTTCTTTCTCAATCCCGATCCGGTCGAGCGTAATCTGCGCACCTTCGAGAAGATGCCGAGCGAGAACGAGATGTTCTACGGCATCATCCAGCGCGGCCTCGATAAATGGAATGCCTCGTTCTTCTGCGGCTCGGCGGCCGTGCTGCGCCGGCAGGCACTCGACCAGACCGGCGGCTTCAGTGGCGTCAGCATCACCGAAGACTGCGAAACCGCGATCGATCTTCATGCCAGCGGCTGGAACAGCGTCTATGTCGACCGGCCGCTGATTGCCGGATTGCAGCCGGCGACCTTTGCCAGCTTCATCGGCCAGCGCAGCCGCTGGGCACAGGGCATGATGCAGATCCTGCGATTCAAGTTCCCACTGCTGAAGCGCGGCCTGTCGATCCCGCAGCGTCTCTGCTACATGTCATCGACGCTGTTCTGGCTCTTTCCGTTCCCGCGCACCATCTTCCTCTTCGCTCCGCTCTGCTATCTGTTCTTCGATCTGGAAATCTTCACTGCGTCCGGCGGCGAGTTTCTTGGCTACACGCTCGCCTACATGCTCGTGAACTTGATGATGCAGAACTACCTCTACGGGTCGTTCCGCTGGCCATGGATTTCGGAACTCTACGAATATGTCCAGACGGTCCATCTTCTGCCCGCCGTCGTTTCGGCGATCGTCAATCCGAGAAAACCGAGCTTCAAGGTGACGGCGAAAGACGAATCCGTTCTGGTCAGCCGCCTGTCGGAAATCAGCCGGCCGTTCTTCATCATATTCGCTGTTCTGCTTTTCGCCCTGCTCGTCACCGTCTATCGCGTCTATACTGAACCCTATAAAGCCGACGTCACCCTGGTGGTTGGCGGCTGGAACCTTCTCAATCTCATCCTCGCCGGTTGCGCGCTCGGCGTTGTTTCCGAACGAGGCGAAAAATCGGCGACACGGCGGGTCAAGGTCACGCGCCGGTGCGAGTTTGGGCTCGACGATAACTGGTATCCGGCAACCATTGATGACGTCTCCGTCCATGGCGCCCGGATTAACGTCTATGCGAAGTCAATCGGATTGCTGGCCGTAGATACGCGTGGCCTGATCCGGTTCAAGCCCCATGGCAGCGACATCGAGGAGATCCTTCCGGTCGCCGTGCGGAACACGCAGGTCGATGGAGATATCGTTACGATCGGCTGTCAATATCTGCCGGAGGCTGCCCGCCATCACAGCCTCGTCGCCGATCTGATCTTCGCAAACTCGCAGCAATGGACCGAATTCCAGCTGTCGCGCCGGGGCAATCCCGGTCTCTTTCGAGGCACCCTCTGGTTCTTCGGGCTTGCCTTTTATCAGACAAGCCGCGGCCTCGCCTATTTCTTCAGCAATCGAGGAGCAGGCGACAAGGCCCGGAATTCCGCAGGGGCGAAAAAATGATGCGGCATCTGCTTCTCGCTCTGACCTTCGCTATGTTGTCGAACACCTTGCTTCATGCTCAAACGCTCCCGTTCGACATGACGCCGGAACGTCCGGCACTGACATCCCCGACGGAAGGGCAGGGGGGAAACGGAGCGCTTCAGCCTGCGCCCGTCGTCACGCCCGTTGTCGAACCGGCGGAAACCGAAGTCTTCCAGCGGTACATTCTTCCCAACGGCAATCTGGGGCTGACCGGCGAATTCGAAGATCGCACCTGGTCGGTCTACCTGACCCCGGGGCAGGCAGCCAGCGGGGCAAAACTCAATCTCGGCTACCAGAATTCGATTTTCGTCGCACCTGAAGCATCCCGCCTTTCGGTGGAAGTCAACAACACGAATATCTCGGACCAGCCCATCCGTTCGCCCGAATCCGTCTCCGAACTCAACCTGGATCTTCCGAAGGACCTGTTGAAGCCGGGGTCGAACCTGATCCGGCTGCGCTCAAGCCAGCGTCACCGCACGGATTGCTCCATCCAATCGACATACGAGCTCTGGTCGAACATCGACGCGGAAAAGACCTATCTGAGCTTTACCGACAATGCGGCACAGGCTTTTCAAAGCCTTGACGATATCAGGGCCATCGGCGTCAACGAAAGCGGCCTTACCCGGTTCAATTTCGTCGTCCCCGCGCTGGAGCAGCCTGGTGCCACGATATCGCTGATGCGCCTTGCGCAAGGTCTGGCCGTCCTCGCTGACATGCCGAACCAGTCCTTCTCGTTCGATACGGATCACATGATCGCATCACGGCCCGGCGAAATGACGGTCCTGGTCGGCACGCCCGCCGAACTGCAGCCGTATCTTCCGTCCTTGCCGACCGGCGCCGGCTCCGCGCCGGTTGCCGGATTTGTCGAAGACCCGAAGACCGGTACGCCTGTGCTTGTCCTTACCGGCCCGACATGGCAGGCAATCCGCACGGCCATCGAAAGCATCGTCGCGCCAACCGACGTCGTGGCCCCGGTCCGTCGCGACGTAATCACGACGCAGCGGTGGCGCTCTCCCGACGCACCCTTCCTTTTTTCAGACACCCGGCTTCGTTTCTCCCAGCTCGGCCTCGACACGGAGCAATTTTCCGGCAGGCGGTTCCGCACGGATTTCGCAATCGGCGTTCCCTCCGACTTTTATGCCGCCGCTTACGGAGAAGCCGTCATCCTTCTCGACGCTGCCTATTCCCCGAGCATTCTGCCCGGCAGCCATATCGATATCTACGTCAACGGAAGCATTGCTTCCACGGTTCCGATTACCTCCTCCGGCGGCGGCATCCTCCGGCATCTGCCAATCAACGTGACGATGCGGCATTTCCGGCCGGGGGTGAACACGATTGCCATTGAGGCCATCCTCGAGACCGAGGACGACACAGTCTGCGCACCCGGGGCGACCGGCGCGGAAACGCCGCGGTTTGCTCTTTTCGATACGTCCGAATTCCACATGCCGGATTTCGCCCGCATCGGCCAACTGCCCAATCTGGCGGCAACGGCCGGCACGGGCGCTCCGTACGGCAGGAGCCTGGAGGCCATTCCGCTCTTCATGGATCGCATCGACGCCGATACGCTTTCCGCTGCCGCAACATTCCTCGGGCGACTGGCCGTTGGCGCGGGGCATCCGATTGCAGTCGAGACGGTTGCATCTCCGGCATTGATCGGCAACAGAAGCGCAATCTTCATCGGCTCCCTCTCTCAGATGCCGCAAATGGTCTTTACCCAGATGAATATAGCGGAGACAAGCCGCAACACTTGGGGGCCTGATCCCGGCGGCCAGGCCGAAGGCGTCGATACGCAAGTCGCCCTGGACGAATGGCGCCAAAAGCTGCGCGGTGGCCTGTGGAGCGGACAGATCAACGCATTTGAGGCATGGTTGAAGCGGAACTTCGACATAACGCTGACGTCGCTGCGTTTCGCGGCCACGTCCGAAAGCAGCTTCACGCCGTCGAGCGAGGCATCGCTGCTGGTGGCGCAGGGACCAAGCCCCGACGGCAACGGCACATGGACCGTCGTGGCCGCGCCGACAGGGAGGGGTCTGCATGAGGGCATGCTGGCCATGAGCGCGCAGTCAAATTGGGAACAACTTGCCGGCCGCATCACAACCTACCAGCGCGGCACCAAAACGGTTGAGGCCGTGCCGGTCAACGCCTTCGATTTCATGCCGACCCAGCCAGCGTCATTTTCCAACTATCGGCTGATCGCCGCCAACTGGCTGTCGACCAACATCCTGTCCTATGCTGTGTTGCTGGCAGGCCTTGCCATCATACTGGGCCTGGCGACAGCCACACTGCTCGGCAACCTCGGGCGGCGGCGATGACGGGGAAACTGCTTGCGACCCTCCTTGCAGGCATTTTCAGCCTCTGCCTGATAAATACTCCGGCTGCTGCACAGCAACCCTTGATCGCCGCCGAGGCCTGGCAGGCCTACAAGGACAAATTTCTCGATCCCGGCGGCCGGATCGTCGACGATGCCAACGGCAATATCAGCCACAGCGAAGGGCAGGGCTATGGGCTGCTTCTCTCGGTCCTTGCCGGCAGCCCTGCGGATTTCGAACTGATCTGGGCCTTCACGCGGACGGAACTGCTGCTGCGCAACGACGGGCTGGCGGCCTGGAAATGGAACCCCGGCACCAAACCGCATGTCACCGACATCAACAACGCGACAGATGGGGATATCCTGATTGCCTACGCACTGGGTCTCGCGGGACAACAGTGGAAGCGACAGGACTACACCGCGGCCGGATCGAACATCGCCCGCGCGATCCTGGAAAAAACCGTCATTCAACACGCAGGTCGTACCCTGCTTCTACCGGGCGCAACCGGGTTTTCCGCTGCGGACAGGGAGGACGGTCCGGTCATCAATCCATCCTACTGGATCTTCGAAGCCTTTCCGGTACTCGATAGACTTGCGCCGTCACCGGAATGGGCAAAGCTCCGCGATGATGGTATCGCGATTATCCGCGACCTTCGCTTCGGTCCCAGGCAGCTGCCATCGGATTGGGTATCGTTGATATCACCACCCGGACCCGCGGCCGGCTTTCCCGCCGAATTCGGCTACAACGCCCTGCGCATCCCGCTTTATCTCGTCCGCGGAGAGGTGATGGACCGTGAATTTCTGGCGAGATTGATGTCGGCAACGTCCGGTGCAAACGGAACGACGACAACCATAGATATATTATCCGGCACAGCGAAGGACAGCCTCTCCGATCCCGGTTATCGAATTGTTAACCATATTCTGGCCTGTGTGATGGACAAGACCCCTCTGCCGGCAGATGTGAAACTGTTCACGCCGACACGGTACTACCCTTCGACGCTCCATTTGCTGGGGCTATCTTTTGTCGCTGCGAAGCAGCCGGAGTGCTTATGAAGTCGTCGTTCATCGCTTTATCAGTAGCGATCATCGCGACCGTCAGCATCGTTGGGATGAAGAAGCCCGACTATGTGAAGCATGCGATGCAGACTTTCTCGTCGTCGACCGAGGAAGAGCGTGCCCCGCTGTCCTCGCGACTGGCGCAACAGCAGCCCGCCCTGCGCACCGACAGCGAAAAAACGCCGGTCTTTCAGGAAATCAAGCGCCCAGCCCAGCCCGTGATCGATACCGTCGTCACCGCGGCAACGGTGTCCGTGGTCGATGAAAGCGCGTTGCGCTATTTTGCCAGTCGTGGCGATACGGCAAGGCTGCAAGCGGAAATCTCCCGCCTGAAAGCGCTTTATCCGGACTGGGTTCCGCCGAAGGACCCGCTGGCCGTTCCTCAGAACGAGGACAAGCAGCTGGAAGCCATGTGGCAGCTCTATTCGCAGGCGCGTTACGCCGAGGTCCACAAGGCCATAGCCGAACGGCAGGCATCGGAACCCGCCTGGAAACCGCCCGCAGACCTGATCGATCGTCTGACGGTTGCCGAAGCCCGCATGCGCCTGATCAACGCCTCCGATCTGAAGCAGTATGAAACCGTCGTACGCATCGGTTCGGAAACGCCGAGCCTGCTCACCTGCAGCGAAGTCGACGTGTTGTGGCGCGTTGCCGAAGCCTTCTTCCGCACGGACAAGGCGCAGCGAGCAACGGACGCCTACACCTATATCCTCAACAATTGCCAGAATGCCGCCGAGCGCCTTGCCACCATCCAGAAGGCCGCCGCCATTCTCCCATCAAAGAGCATCGAGGATCTGCTCTCCAAGGAGAAAACGGCGCCTGACGGCACGATGGAATTCGACAGCATCCGCGACGATCTCGCCCGCCGGTTTATCGCCGAGGCGAACGGCGACGGAAAGATCGTCGTCCCGCCGCAATATATCTCGCGTCTGGAACGGCTGGCCGAGACCGGCGGACTTGCCTCCGACGCCCTGCTTCTCGGTTGGTATTACCTGCCGCGCGGCGACATGGAGGCGGCGGAAAAATGGTTCAGGCAGGCCCGCGACAAAGAAGACTCCGCCTCTGCCTCCCAAGGCCTGGCGCTGACCTTGATCGACCGGAACGACCAGCTCGCGGCCGAAGACACGATGTATCGCTGGCGCGACGATTCCAAGGATGCAAAATCAGTCTATCTCGCAGCCACGGCAAACCTGCTTGCGCTTGATCCGCCGGTCTCCATCACCGCCGAGGTCCTGAAGCGGATTGCCGCCGAAGTGATAAAATCGCGGGATGCATCGACCGCCCAGCAATTCGGCTGGTATGCCCGCGCCCTGAACCAGCCACAGACGGCCCTGCAGTGGTTCAAGACCGCGCTTGGTTGGAAGCTCGACGACGAACCCTCCGCCTACGGGTTGGCGGTGACGTATCTGCAACTGGAAGACATGAAAGGCCTTGCCGAAATCCAACGGCTTTGGGCTGGCCGGTCGGAACGCATCGCCAAGGTCGGGGAGGTGGAAGACGCGCCGAAGACCACGGAAAAGCGTTTGCCGCTTCCCAAGGAAACGGTTGTCGCCAGACGCCAAACTCGAACGGCAGCAGTCGTCGAGGAAGCCGGCTACGATCAGGCAACCGAGGTCGTCGTCACACGACCGCGCAGAACCGTCACGGTCAGCCGCGGCTGCAAGTCCACGATCAATCCGCAAACCCTGGCGCCGGAGGCGGCGCTGACACGCGGCTGGTGCCTGATGGAATTGAACAGGCCAATGGAAGCAGCGGCCGCCTTCGAGGTCGGTATGCTCGGATCATCGGCGAAAACACGCGAGGACGCAGCCTATGGCCAGAGCCTTGCCTATCTTCGCGCCGGCCTGGCGAGCAAGGCGGCCGTCTCCGCCATCAAGGCGCCGCAGGACCGCAAGCGCGCATTCGAACTGCAACAGGCCATTCTGGCCGACAAGGCCGTCGCAGCCTTCGACGCCGGCCGGTCCCGCGAAGCCTTGCTCGTGCTTGACCAGTTGAAACAGCTTGGCCCTGAAAGGACGGATCTCCTGTCGCTCAGAGGCTATGCCTATCTCAGGCTGAAACGCTATGCCGACGCACGACAGGTTTTCGAGGCGCTTGCCGCCATCGGCAATCGCGACGGCCAGCGTGGACTCGGCATTCTCTACCAGATATTCAACGACAAGGATTGATCGGGACGAAGGGCTCCCCCCGGCTTTCCGGTTTTGCAATCGGGAGCGGAGTGGAAGAACGTGACGACATCCCCCTTGGATATCCCGGTCAAGACAGCTGACGGACGCCACACAACGCTTGCCGAGTTTCGCGGGCGCGTGATGCTGGTCGTCAACGTCGCCTCGAAATGCGGTCTCACAGTGCAATACGAAGGACTTGAAAAACTTTTCGAGGCCAAGCGCGACGAAGGCCTTGTCGTACTTGCCTTTCCGGCCAACGATTTCATGGGACAGGAGCCCGGAACGGAAGCCGAGATCGTCGAGTTCTGCACCAGCACCTACGACGTGCAGTTTCCCATTTTCGCCAAGATCTCGGTGAAGGGGGAGGCTATCCACCCGCTTTACCGCAGCCTGACCGCCACGGCACCCGATGCGATCGGCGAGGGACCGATGCGCGACCGGCTCAAGGGCTACGGTGTCGTGCCCGACAATGCCGCAGATGTGCTGTGGAATTTCGAAAAGTTCCTGATCGGCCGCGATGGGAATGTCACCGCTGAAGACGTGCGCCTCGTTTCTGCGATCGAGAAAGAACTGGCGCGCTGACCGTCACGTCTGCGTCGCAATGATCGAGTGCTCGACACTCTAGCTCGGCGGGGCCATGCATCCTATTCGCGTTGGCCCACTGCCGCCTCGCGCCGGAAGGCACTCGGGCTCTTCGACGTCCATTTGCGGAAGGCGCGATGAAAGGCGCTGGGCTCCGAATAGCCGAGCTGCGCGGCGATCTCTCCGACACTGTTCGCGCCATGCAGCAGCATCTCGACGGCGAGGTCACGGCGGATCTCGTCCTTGATGCCGGCATAGCTTTGGCCTTCGCTGTGCAGACGGTGGCGAAGCGTCGATGGCGACATGCGCATCTGCGCTGCAAGATCGCCGAAGCCAGCCCAGGCCGCAGGCGTCGCCTGGCGCAACCGCTTGCGCACGTTGGCGGACAGGCCGGCGTCGTATCGGTAGCGCACCAGAATATTGGCCGGGGCGCCGCGCAGAAACTGCTTCAGAGCCTGCTCCGTTCGCACGATCGGCAGCTTGAGCACCGTCCGATCGAAAGCAAGGCGGCTGACAGCTTGCGAAAACTGCACTGGCGCGCCGAAGAACAGACGGTAATCTGCCCCCCGCGGCGGCTCGGCGCAGCGAAAATCCACCCTGCGGATCGGAATACGCCGGCCGACCAGCCAGCAGGTGATGCCGTGCAGCAGGATCCAATAGGTCCGGTAGGCGAAGGCAGAGCGAGCCTCGCCCTTGTCCGTCAGCACGATCTCGGCAAGTCCGTCACGGATGACAAGTTCGCCGTTCGGATCCTCCAAAATGACATTGAGGAAGCGCAGGGCACGACGAAGCGCCTGTTCCAGGGTTTCGGCGTGCAGGATGCAATGACAAAGCAGCGTGAAACTGCCGCGCCGCATCGGCCGACCGCCCATGCCGAAGAATTCGTCGTCCACTTCGGCGGCAACGGCCAGCCAGAGGGCGCCATAGGTTTCGGCCGAAATCGGATTGTTGACAACTGCCGGCAGACCCAGTGAAGCCAGCAGCGGCGCAGTCGGCTTGCCCTGACGGCGCAGGCAGTCGAGTGCTTCCGCAACGAAGGAAGGCGCGATCATCCGTCGGTCTGCATCAGCCATCGATCATTCTCCAACATGACAAAAGTGGCCGAAAAAGGAAGGGCAGTTCAGTCATCGCTTGCAATACAGCGTCAGCGTAGAGTTCGGCAAGATACGATCGCTGCAAAGCTGGTATCATTGATGAAATGTGGCTTGGGAGGGCTGCGTGATGAATCGCAAATCAAAACGCGCATGCCTTCTGAACGGAAGGGCCGCATCATGCTGATCCCGGGCAAGGTCTTTGTGGTCACCGGCGCGGGCTCTGGCCTGGGCGCCGCTGTCGCGCGCCTGCTGGTCGAGGCGGGCGCCCGTGTTGTTGTCGCCGACATCAACGTTGAAGCAGGCGGACAGGTTGCCGCCGAACTCGGAGAGAGCGCCCGTTTTGTGCGCACCGACGTCACCAGCGAAGCGGACGGGCTTGCCGCGGTCAACGCGGCGATCGAGGCCTTCGGCCATTTGCATGGCTTGGTGAACTGTGCCGGCATTGCGCCAGGCGAAAAGGTTCTGGGCCGCGACGGCCCGCATCGCCTCGAAAATTTCGCCCGCGCGGTCGGCATCAATCTGGTCGGTACCTTCAACATGATCCGCCTGGCCGCATCGCTCATCCAGAACGAGGAGCCGGACAGCGAAGGCGAGCGGGGTGTCATCGTCAACACTGCGTCGGTCGCGGCTTTCGACGGACAGATCGGCCAGGCCGCCTATGCGGCTTCGAAAGGCGGCGTCGTCGGCATGACCCTGCCGATCGCCCGCGAGCTTGCCCGCTACGGCATTCGCGTCGTCACCATCGCACCCGGCATTTTTGAGACCCCGATGATGGCCGGCATGCCACCTGAGACCCAGGAAGCGCTCGGCAAGAGCGTGCCGTTTCCACCGCGTCTTGGCCGCCCCGCTGAATTTGCCGCTCTGGTACGCCATATCTGTGAAAACACCATGTTGAACGGTGAGGTCATCCGGCTGGATGGCGCGCTGCGCATGGGGCCGCGTTGATCGCGGTAACGGGAGGTTTCAAATGACAGTGCATGATCCCATCGTCATCGTCGGTTCCGCCCGCACCGCCATGGGCGGATTTCAGGGCGACCTGCAGGGCGCCACCGCGCCCGAACTCGGAGCCGCCGCCATCCGTGCCGCGTTGGAGCGCAGCAGCGTGGCACCTGAACTGGTCGAGGAAGTCGTGTTCGGCTGCGTCCTGCCTGCAGGGCAGGGGCAGGCACCGGCGCGGCAGGCCGCCCTTGGCGCAGGCCTTCCGTTCGCAACGGGTGCCAGCACCGTCAACAAGATGTGCGGCTCCGGCATGAAGGCGGTGATGCTCGCCCATGATCTGATTCTGGCCGGCAGCGCGAATGTCGCCGTCGCCGGTGGCATGGAAAGCATGAGCAATGCGCCCTATCTGCTGGATCGGGCCCGCAACGGTTACCGGCTCGGCCATGGCCGCGTCATCGACCACATGTTCCTCGACGGGCTGGAGGATGCCTATGACAAGGGACGCCTGATGGGAACATTCGCAGAGGATTGCGCCGAGGCGTACCAATTTACGCGGCCCGCGCAGGACGACTTTGCCGTGACGTCGCTCACCCGCGCACAGAAGGCCATCCGCGATGGCCTTTTCGACGCCGAGATCACGCCAGTGGCCGTGAAGACGGGCAAGACCGAACAGGTCATCAGCCGCGACGAACAACCGGGCAAGGCGCGGCTGGAAAAGATCCCGACCCTGAAACCCGCCTTCCGTGAAAACGGCACGGTAACGGCCGCCAATGCCAGCTCGATTTCCGATGGCGCTGCCGCCCTGGTGCTGATGCGCCGCTCCGAAGCCGATCGCCGGGGCCTGACGCCGCTTGCCACCATCACCGGCCATTCCACCCATGCACAGGCACCCAATCTGTTCGCGACGGCCCCGATCGGTGCACTGAAAAAGCTCAGCGAACGCACGGGATGGGATTTGAACGATGTTGACCTGTTCGAGATCAACGAAGCTTTCGCCGTCGTTGCCATGGCGGCGATGCGCGATCTCGATCTGCCGCATGACAAGGTCAACGTGCATGGCGGCGCCTGTGCACTCGGCCACCCCATCGGCGCATCCGGCGCCCGCGTGATCGTCACATTGCTGGCGGCCCTTGAGCGTTACGATCTGAAGCGCGGCATGGCCTCGCTCTGCATCGGCGGCGGCGAGGCGACGGCCATTGCCGTCGAGCGGTATTAAGTGGAGGACGCCGGTAGATGACCCTGTCCGAACAGCAGATCCAGATCCGCGACATGGCCCGCGATTTCGCCCGCGAGCGGCTTATGCCGGGGGCGGCCGAGCGCGACGTGTCGCATGCGTTCCCGAAAGACGAACTGAGGGAAATGGGCGAGCTCGGCTTTCTCGGCATGCTGGTGCCGGAGGCCTATGGCGGCTCTGAAACCGGCACCGTCGCCTATGCCGTGGCGCTCGAGGAAATCGCCGCCGGTGACGGGCCGTGTTCCACCATCATGAGCGTGCACAGTTCGGTCGGCTGCGTACCGATCCTGAAATTCGGCACGGAAGAGCAGAAGCAGCGCTTCCTGCCAAAGCTTGCCTCCGGCGAGTGGATCGGCGGCTTTGCGCTGACCGAGCCGCAGGCAGGGTCCGATGCATCGAACCTCCGCACCCGTGCCCGCCGCGACGGTGACCACTATGTACTCGACGGTGCCAAGCAGTTCATCACCTCCGGCAAGAACGGCAATGTCATCATTGTCTTCGCCGTGACCGATCCCGACGCAGGCAAGAAGGGCATCTCTGCCTTCATCGTGCCGACGGATACGCCGGGCTACGAGGTGGTGCGCGTCGAACACAAGCTCGGCCTGCATTCCTCCGACACCTGCCAGATCGCCTTTACCGATATGCGCGTCACGGCCGACCTGCGGCTGGGCGCGGAGGGCGAGGGCTACAGGATCGCCTTGGCAAACCTCGAAGGCGGCCGCATCGGCATCGCCTCGCAATCGGTCGGCATGGCTCGCTCAGCGTTCGAGGCGGCGCGCGACTATGCCCGCGAACGCATCGCCTTCGGCAAGCCGATCATCGAGCATCAGGCCATCGCCTTCCGTCTTGCCGACATGGCGACCCAGATCGAGGTGGCCCGGCAGATGGTGCTGCATGCCGCCGAACTGAAAGAGGCCGGCCAGCCCTGCCTGACGGAAGCCTCCATGGCCAAGCTGTTCGCCTCGGAAATGGCGGAAAAGGTCTGTTCGGATGCGATCCAGATCCATGGCGGCTACGGATATATGTCGGATTACCCGGTCGAGCGCATCTTCCGCGATGTGCGCATCTGCCAGATCTATGAGGGAACAAGCGACGTGCAGCGTATCGTCATTGCGCGTAGTCTATAAAACAAGAGGCCCCACTTTCCGGGAGAGAGCAAGGAAAGCGTGGGTCCAAAATGGGAGGAAGAGCACGGCATGACCGAGTTCCCGCAATTGAGCCTGCATGTTCCGGAACCGGCCGTCCGGCCCGGCGGCATGCCGGATTTTTCCAACGTCAATATCGCCAAGGCCGGCTCGGTGCCGCGCCCGGAGGTCGATGCGGCATCGGAAGATATCCGCGATCTCGCCTATTCGATCATTCGCGTGCTGAACCGCGACGGCGAAGCGGTCGGTCCATGGGCCGGACTGCTGTCGGACGAGGAGTTGCTGATCGGCCTCAAGCACATGATGAAGCTGCGCGCCTTCGACGCCCGCATGCTGATGGCGCAGCGGCAGGGCAAGACATCCTTCTACATGCAGCATCTGGGCGAGGAAGCCGTCAGCTGCGCCTTCCGCAAGGCGCTGAAGAAAGGCGACATGAATTTCCCGACCTATCGCCAGGCGGGCCTCTTGATCGCCGACGATTATCCGATGGTCGAGATGATGAACCAGATCTTCTCGAACGAGAAGGACCCTCTGCGCGGACGCCAACTGCCGATCATGTATTCGTCCAAGGAGCATGGCTTCTTCACCATCTCCGGCAATCTCGCCACCCAGTATGTCCAGGCTGTCGGCTGGGCCATGGCATCCGCTATCAAGAACGACACCAAGATCGCCGCCGCCTGGATCGGCGATGGCTCGACGGCGGAATCCGATTTCCATTCGGCACTGGTCTTCGCCTCGACCTACAAGGCGCCCGTCATCCTCAACATCGTCAACAATCAGTGGGCGATCTCGACCTTTCAGGGCATCGCCCGCGGCGGCTCCGGCACGTTTGCTGCCCGGGGCCTGGGCTTCGGCATTCCGGCGTTGCGCGTCGATGGCAACGACTATCTCGCCGTCTATGCGGTGTCGCATTGGGCAGCCGAGCGCGCCCGGCGCAATCTCGGACCGACGCTGATCGAATACGTCACCTATCGTGTCGGGGCGCATTCGACGTCCGACGATCCCAGCGCCTATCGCCCGAAGACCGAATCCGAAGCCTGGCCGCTGGGCGACCCCGTCCTTCGCCTGAAGAAACATCTGATCGTGAAAGGTGTCTGGTCCGAGGAACGGCACGTGCAGGCGGAAGCCGAAATCCTCGACGAGGTCATCCAGGCGCAGAAGCAGGCGGAAGTGCATGGCACCTTGCATGCGGGTGGAAGGCCCTCCGTGCGCGATATCTTCGAAGGCGTCTATGACGAGATGCCGCCCCATATTCGCCGCCAGCGGCAGAAGGCAGGATACTGACATGGCCAGAATGACGATGATCGAGGCCGTGCGCAGCGCCATGGACGTGTCGATGGAGCGCGACGACGACGTGGTGGTCTTCGGCGAGGATGTCGGCTATTTCGGCGGCGTCTTCCGCTGCACCCAGGGGCTTCAGGCGAAATACGGCAAGACCCGCTGCTTCGATGCGCCGATCAGCGAGAGCGGCATCGTCGGCACCGCAATCGGCATGGCAGCCTATGGGCTGAAGCCCTGCGTCGAGATCCAGTTCGCCGACTACATGTACCCGGCCTATGACCAGATCACCCAGGAAGCCGCCCGCATCCGCTACCGCTCGAACGGCGATTTCACCTGCCCGATCGTGCTCAGAATGCCGACCGGCGGCGGGATTTTCGGCGGGCAGACGCACAGCCAGAGCCCGGAAGCACTGTTCACCCATGTCTGCGGCCTGAAAGTCGTCGTGCCCTCCAACCCCTATGACGCCAAGGGTCTGCTGATCGCCTCGATCGAAGACCCGGACCCTGTAATGTTCCTCGAGCCGAAACGGCTCTATAACGGCCCCTTCGACGGCCATCATGAAAAACCGGTGACGCCGTGGTCCAGGCATGAACTGGGCGAGGTACCGGAAGGCCACTACAGCATACCGATCGGCAAGGCCGAAATCCGCCGGCAGGGCTCTGCTGTGACCGTGATTGCCTATGGCACCATGGTTCATGTCGCGCTGGCGGCGGCCGAGGAAATGGGCATCGATGCCGAGGTGATCGACCTTCGCAGCCTGCTGCCGCTCGATCTTGATACGATCGTGCAATCGGTCACCAAGACCGGCCGCTGCGTCGTCGTGCACGAGGCGACGCTGACCTCGGGTTACGGCGCCGAGCTTGCAGCACTCGTGCAGGAACATTGCTTCTATCATCTGGAAGCGCCCATCGTTCGCGTCACGGGCTGGGACACGCCTTATCCACACGCCCAGGAATGGGATTATTTCCCCGGACCGGGCCGCGTCGGCCGTGCGCTTGCCGAAGTCATGGAGGCGTGATCATGGGCGAATTCGTCATCAAGATGCCGGATGTCGGCGAAGGCGTGGCGGAGGCCGAACTCGTCGAATGGCATTGCAAGGTCGGCGATCCCGTCCGCGAAGACATGGTGCTCGCCGCCGTCATGACTGACAAGGCGACGGTCGAAATCCCGTCACCGGTCACCGGCACGGTTCTCTGGCTCGGCGCCGAGATCGGCGATACCGTTGCGGTCAAGGCGCCGCTGGTGCGCATTCAGGTCGCGGGCGAGGGCGGTGAGGCGGACGCGGTTCCGATGGCGGAAACGGTGACGATCGAGCAACCTTTTGAAAAACTGGCAAGTCCGCCACCCGCCGAAACAAAGAAAACCATCCAGTCCGCACCGGTTGCCAAGGCTCCGGCGGAAGCCCATGTCGACAAGCCGCTTGCCTCGCCCGCCGTTCGGCTTCGCGCCCAGGAAGGCGGCATCGACCTGCGCCAGGTCACCGGCACCGGGCCGGCGGGGCGGATCACCCATGACGACCTCGACCAGTTTCTCGCCCGTGGTGCACAGCCATCCATCATGCCAGTGGGCCTTGCCAAGAAAACCACCGTCGAGGAGATCAAGGTCACCGGCCTGCGCCGCCGCATCTCCGAGAAGATGGTACTCGCCACTTCGCGCATTCCCCATATCACCTATGTCGAGGAGATCGACGTCACCGATCTGGAAGATCTGCGCGCGACGATGAACGCCAGCCGCAAGCCGGACCAGACCAAACTGACGATCCTGCCCTTCCTGATGCGAGCCATGGTGAAAACCATCGACGAGCAGCCAGGCGTCAACGCCACCTTCGACGACGACACCGGCATCATCAGCCGCCATGGCGCCGTTCATATCGGCATCGCAACCCAGACACCTGCAGGCCTCACCGTCCCGGTCGTGCGTCACGCGGAAGCACGCGGAATCTGGGATTGCGCCGCCGAAGTGGTACGGCTGGCGGAAGCCGCCCGCACGGGGTCGGCGCTGCGTGAGGAGCTTTCGGGTTCGACCATCACCATCACCTCGCTCGGGGCGATGGGCGGTATCGCCACCACGCCGATCATCAACCATCCGGAAGTCGCGATCATCGGCGTCAACAAGATCATGACCCGGCCGGTCTGGGACGGTAGCCAGTTCATCCCGCGCAAGATGATGAACCTGTCGTCCAGCTTCGATCACCGCGTCGTGGACGGATGGGATGCCGCGACCTTCGTCCAGCGGATCAAGGCCCTGCTCGAAACCCCCGCGCTGATTTTCATTGAAAGCTGAGCCCATGAAAGAGATCGTCTGCAAACTTCTCGTCATCGGCGCCGGCCCCGGGGGCTATATCTGCGCCATCCGTGCCGGACAGCTCGGAGTCGATACCGTCATCGTCGAAGCCGTCAAGGCCGGTGGCACCTGCCTCAATATAGGCTGTATTCCGTCCAAAGCGCTGATCCATGCGGCCGAGGAATTCGAGAAGATCAACCATATGGCAAATGCCAAAAGCCCGCTCGGCATCTCGGTCGAGGCGCCAAAGCTCGATCTTGCAAAAACCATCGCCTGGAAGGACGGCATCGTCGGCCGCCTGAACAGCGGCGTGCTCGGCCTGTTGCGCAAGGCCAAGGTCAAGATCGTGCATGGCAGGGCGAAGTTCCGCGACGGCAAGACCGTCGAGGTCGAGACTGAAACCGGGATGCAGGTCATCCGCGCCGAAACGGTGGTGATCGCCACCGGTTCCGAACCGGTAGAGCTGCCGTTTCTGCCATTCGGCGGGCCGGTCATCTCCTCGACGGAAGCGCTGTCGCTGAAGACGGTGCCGCAGAAGCTGGTCGTTGTCGGCGGTGGTTATATCGGGCTGGAACTCGGTACCGCCTTCGCCAAATTGGGCGCGCAAGTGACTGTGGTTGAAGCGACCCAGCAGATCCTGCCGCAATATGATGCGGAACTGGTGCGCCCCGTCGCCAAGCGGCTCGGAGAGCTCGGCATCCGCGTCCTGACCGGCGCCAGGGCCAAGGGGCTGTCGGATGAAGGCGTTGCGCTCCGGATCGAAACCGCCGAAGGCGAGGAGCAGCGGCTTCCAGCCGACAAGATCCTCGTGACGGTCGGCCGCAAGCCGCGAACCGAAGGATGGGGGCTGGACGAGCTGGACCTCGACCGCGCTGGCAAATTCCTGCGCATCGACGACAGCTGCCGAACCTCGATGCGCGGCGTTCATGCCATCGGTGACATCACCGGCGAACCGATGCTGGCCCATCGTGCCATGGCACAGGGCGAAATGGTCGCCGAAATCGTTGCGGGCAAGAAACGGACATGGGACAAGCGCTGCATTCCGGCCGTCTGCTTCACCGATCCGGAAATCGTCACAGCCGGGCTCTCTCCGGACGAGGCGCGGGCGCAGGGGTACGAGATCCGCGTCGGGCTGTTTCCCTTCAATGCCAACGGCCGGGCGATGACGATGCTGTCGGAAGACGGCTTCGTCCGCATCGTGGCGCGGAGCGATAACAACCTCGTTCTCGGTGTGCAGGCCGTCGGCACCGGTGTTTCCGAGCTGTCGAGCGCCTTTGCGCTGGCCATCGAGATGGGCGCTCGTCTCGAAGACATTGCCGCAACGATCCACGCCCACCCGACACGCAGCGAAGGCTTCCAGGAAGCCGCCTTGAAAGCCCTTGGCCATGCCCTCCATATCTGAACCCCGAACAGCAGAAGCAGAAACGCTGGTCGAACGCCACGGTGCGCTCGGTCGTATCCGGCTCAACCGGCCAAAGGCGCTGAACAGCCTGACGCTACAGATGGTGCGCGACATCGAGGCGGCGCTGGACACGTTCGAGCGTGATCCGGTGATCGCTGCCGTGCTTGTCACAGGGGAGGGCGAGCGCGGCCTGTGCGCCGGCGGCGATATCCGCGCCATCTATGATGGCGGAAAAACCGGGTCCGTTCTGCCGAAAACCTTCTGGCGCGAAGAATACACACTCAACGCCCGCATCGGCCGCTATCCGAAACCCTATGTCGTCGTCATGGATGGCATCGTCATGGGCGGCGGTGTCGGTATCTCCGTCTATGGCAGCCACCGGATCGTCACCGAACGCACCCGCTTCGCCATGCCGGAAACCGGCATCGGCTTTTTTCCGGATGTCGGCGCTTCGTGGTTCCTAACACGCCAAACCAATGAACTCGGCATCTATGTCGGACTGACCGGCGAACCGCTGGGCGCCGCCGATGCGATCCTCGTTGGTCTAGCCGACATTTTTGTCCGGTCCGAACGGCTTGCGGAATTGACCGAGGCTTTGGCATCGCTGCCAGCGGGAAGTTCACGCGAGGCAATTTCAATCGTGATCGCAGGGTTTTCAGAAGTGCCGCCTGCCGGCGTTCTGGAACCACACCAACCGGCCGTCGATCGCCTCTTCGCCTTCGACACTATCGAAGACATTTTCGTCGCCCTGCGTGGCGACGGCAGTCCTTTCGCGGAGAAAATTCTCTCCATTCTCTCAACCAAATCGCCGCTCAGCCTCAACGTGACGCTACGGCTGCTGCGGCTTGGCCGCGAAACCGAGAGGCTGGAAGACTGCCTCGAACGGGAATTCGCGGCCACGGCCGCGGTCCTGCGCAGCCGGGATTTCTACGAGGGCGTGCGTGCGGCCGTGATCGACAAGGACCGCAATCCGCAATGGCGGCCGGCGCGGCTTGACGATGTCACCGCAGCGGATGTCGATGCCTATTTCCAGCCATCCGCCCATCCGCTCTTTGCGACGAAGATCAAGGAAGGATCACCAACATGACGATCGGCTTTATCGGTCTCGGTCACATGGGCGGCCCGATGGCCGCCAATCTCGCCAAGGCGGGCAACACCGTCAAAGGCTTCGACCTTTCACAGCCCTTGCTGGACGAAGCGCGCGGCAAGGGCGTCACCGCCTGCGCGTCGCTTGCCGAAGCGGTCTCTGGCGCCGACACCGTCATCACCATGCTTCCCGCCGGTAAACACGTGCTGTCGGTCTGGCAGGAACTGATCGCGACGGTCCCATCCTGCACGCTGCTGATCGATTGCTCGACCATCGACATCGACAGCGCCCGCAAGGCGCATGAGATGGCGACGGTAAAAGGCTGCCCATCGCTCGATGCACCCGTGTCGGGCGGAACCGGCGGTGCGGCGGCGGGAACGCTGACCTTCATGGTCGGCGGCGAACAGGATGTGTTTTCGAAATCCCAGCCGATTTTCGAGGCGATGGGCAAGCGCATCATCCATTGCGGCGGGCCAGCCGCAGGGCAGGCGGCGAAGATCTGCAACAACATGATCCTCGGCATCAGCATGATCGCTGTCGGCGAGGCCTTCGTACTCGGCGAAAAGCTCGGCCTCTCGCATCAGGCGCTATTCGACGTGGCGTCGGTCTCGTCCGGACAATGCTGGTCGCTGACGACCTATTGTCCGGTGCCGGGGCCAGTGCCGGCCTCGCCGGCCAACAATGACTACAAGCCAGGCTTTGCGGGTGCGCTCATGCTGAAGGATCTGAAGCTTTCTCAGGAGGCCGCAGACGCAAGCGGTGCCATGACGCCGCTCGGAGCCAAGGCCACTGAACTCTACCAGCTGTTCAACGACCTTGGAAATGCCGAGAAGGATTTTTCCGGGATCATCAATTTGCTGCGGGAAAAATCAGACGCCGGCGCCGTATGATCGGCCCAGTGCGGCCCAAAACTAAGGAATGGACCAGTGGAAAAACCGATCATCATCGAACAGCAGGACCGCGTCGTCATCGTCACGCTGAACCGGCCTGCCGCCCGCAACGCGCTCAATTCCGAGATCATGAACGCGCTGGCGACCGATCTTGCGCCGCTCGATCGTGATCCTGGCGTCGGCTGCTTCGTCCTCAAGGGCTCGGACAAGGCGTTCGCCGCGGGCGCCGATATCAAGGAGATGGCGGACAAGTCGTTCGCCGACATGTTCGGCGAGGACTTCTTCGCCGCCTGGGACCGGTTCGCATCTTTCCGCACGCCGAAGATCGCCGCCGTCTCGGGCTATGCGCTCGGCGGCGGCTGCGAACTGGCGATGATGTGCGACATTATCTTCGCCGCCGACACCGCCATGTTCGGCCAGCCGGAGATCAAGCTCGGCGTCATCCCCGGCATGGGCGGTTCGCAGCGGCTGACGAAGCTGGTCGGCAAGGCGAAGGCGATGGACATGATCCTGACCGGGCGGATGATGGATGCGACGGAGGCCGAACGCTGCGGCCTCGTCGCCCGCGTCCTGCCCGCGGACAGGCTGATGGACGAAACGCTTGCTGCCGCGCGCACGATCGCCGGCTATGGCAAGGCCGCCACCATGGCCGCGCGCGAGGCCGTCGATCGCGCGCTGGAAGGCGGTTTGCGCGAAGGCATCCTGTTCGAGCGCCGGATTTTTCACGCCCTGTTCGCCACCGCCGACCAGAAGGAAGGCATGGCCGCCTTCATCGAAAAGCGGCCGCCGCAATTCCAGGGCAAGTAAACAATGGGTGCTCCAGCGCAGCGGCCCGCTACCGGCACGTTACGGCTGACCCAATACAATCATCTCGCCATCGGCGGGAATGAGCAGCTTCGATGATGGAATGCCTCTATCATCTGCCGCCTGACGCAAATCCTGCCGACTGACCGTTGCGTGATCGAGCGCCTCCATATGGGTGGCAATGACGATGGCGTTCTGCGAGACTTCGCACACCGCAATTGTTTGCTCGGCGTCCATGACGATCAGGTCGCCGTCCCAGCGCGCGCCACAAGAATGGGTGACGATGATGTCGGGCTCAGTCTCCCGGATCACCTCCGCCACCGGCGGATAGAGCACAGTGTCGCCGGCCCAGTAGAGCGAAGGCTCACCCTCCGCCTCAAGGCTGAAACCCATGACCGAGCCCATCAGTTCGACCACCGGCCCAAGCCCGTGGCTGCCTTCGCGGCGTGTCAACCTCAGCCCCTTCCAGGTC
>Ga0307515_10004714_pt1 | contig 27951 bp, 27 predicted proteins | sample 17_EM_MG_FD_194513 | JGI IMG/M metagenome (GOLD analysis project Ga0307515, IMG submission 194513) | Populus trichocarpa ectomycorrhiza microbial communities from riparian zone in the Pacific Northwest, United States - 17_EM | ecosystem: Host-associated > Plants > Roots > Unclassified | place... | reverse complement strand
ACGGCACCCGCACGACCACAGACATAACGCCCAAGCCGCAGCACGACCGCCAGCGCAGGACAGCCCACCACAGCACCCGCACGACCACAGACATAACGCCCAAGCCGCAGCACGACCGCGAGCGCAAGACAGCCCACCACAGCACCCGCACGACCACAGACATAACGCCCAAGCCGCAGCACGACCGCCGACGCAAGACAGCCCACCACAGCACCCGCACCGCCACAGACATGGCGATCTTGATGATTTCGGGTTCGCCCGCCGCACCTGGGCGTATCAAGGTCCGCAGCACGTGGTCGGCGAAGGCTGGGCTGGGGCCGCTGACGGTGCCGCAACCGCGGACGCTAGACCTTGGTGCGCAGCGGTCGGCTCAGCACCCGCGCGCATCAAGGTCGCCGAGTCCGGCGACGATATGGTGCGTTATGCGGGGTTGTGGTCCGGGGTGTGGGACGGGATGCCCAGGATGTGGTAGCAGTGCCCGGTGGGCGGGATCGGGGTCCATCAGCTGGACTCCCCGCCGGAGCGGCTCAGGGGCGAAGCCGGGCGGGAGGTGGTTCCGGCGAGTCGCCGAGACCGATGGTGGAGGCATGGCGGTGCGCAGCTCACCGAGTGAGCTGCCGGCTGCCGTCGGCCAGGGTCGCGTCGACGCGCTGGTTCAGCCTCGGACTCGGGCCAGCCGGGCGCGCGAGGACGTGCAAGACGGCCGGCACCGGTAGGAGCCGGACGGCGGTGACATCAAGGAAGATCGCAGCGGCACACCGGTTCACCCGTTCGGCGGGTGCGGGTCAGCCGTCCGTGGGCGATCCGCACCCGCCCCGGCCGAGCCACCGCTAGGGTCCACCCGGCACAAAACGGACGAACGGGGTGGATGATGGCGAGACGGTGGCCGGTCGCGGCGGTTCTGCTCCTCACGCTGGGTGGCTGCGGCGACGAGCCGGAGGCCGAACCCGCGACCGTACCCGTGCCGGCGATCAGCAGCGACGCACCCGCACCCGCGGTCACCGGCCGGACCACCGCCACGCAGGCCGCCGCCGCGGGTCCCACCATGGGTCCCGCCGCCGCAGGCCCGGCCGCCGCCGCACAGGCCGCCGCCGCAGGCCCGGCCGCCGCCGCGCAGGCCATCGCCGCGGGTCCGACCGGCTTCGTCGCGGTCGTGCAGCGCGAGCTACCCGGCGTAGCCGTGGACCACCGCGACGAGGAGATCGTCACGCTCGCCCAACAGGCCTGCGCGGCGCTGGCGGCCGGCCGGTCCGCCGACGCCGTGGTGGCCGGGGTCCGGACCTTCGGCACGGACCGGGCCAGCGCCCGGCAGCTGATCAGGCTGGCCGTCGGCACGGTATGCCCGGCGCAGCGCCGCCGGATAGACGAATTCTGACGAATCGCCGGCCGGGAAGCGCCCGGCCAGCCCGATCAGCCAGCCGGTCAGAAACGACCAGCCGCAAGCGGCCGATCACCAGCCACCAGCCAGCCAGGCCAGAAACGACCAACCACAAACGGCCGATCACCAGCCACCAGCCAGCCAGGCCAGAAACGACCAACCACAAACGGCCAATCACCAGCCACCAGCCAGCCCAGTCAGACGCAGCCGGCCGGATGCCCCGGCCGTAGCGTCAGGCCTTGCGCGCGACCCCGCAGTACTGGTTGACGTCGATGTCCGGGTCGCCGGGCCCCGGGCGCCACCGTGAGCACGACACGACACCGGGCTCCAGCAGCTCCAGGCCGTCGAAGAACGCGGTGATCTCCGCCGAGCTCCGATACTTGATCTTGGGTGTGCCGTGCTCGTTCCAGTACGAGACGATGCTGTTCGCGGCCTCGGTGTTGATGTCGTGGCAGCCGTGCGCGATCGCCAGGTAGCTGCCCGCCGGCAGGGCGCCGACGAGCTCCGCCACCACCTCGCGCGCGTCGTTGTCGTCGCGGATGAAGTGCAGGATGCCGAGCAGGGTGACGGCCACCGGCTGGGAGAAGTCGAGCGTCTTCCGCGCCGCCTCGATGATGGCGGCCGGGTCGTTCAGGTCGGCCTCGACGTATTCGGTGACGCCCTGCGGGGTGCTGGTCAGCAGCGCGCGGGCGTGCACCAGCACGAGCGGGTCGTTGTCGACGTAGACGATCCGGGCGTCCGGGGCGATCGCCTGGGCGACCTGGTGGGTGTTGTCCGCGGTGGGCAGCCCGGTGCCGATGTCGAGGATCTGCCGGATGCCCAGGTCACCGACGAGGTGGCGGACCATCCGGCCGAGGAACGCGCGGTCGGCGACCGCCAGGTCGATGATCGAGGGCAGCTGCCGGGCGATCTCGTCGCCCGCGGCCCGGTCGGACGCGAAGTTGTCCTTCCCGCCCAGCCAGTAGTTCCACAGCCGGGCCGAGTGCGGCACCTGCGTGTTGATCCGGGCGTCCACGGCCGGCTCCGACATCGCTGTTTCTCCTATGTCCACAGTGGGGAGGCGACACATCCTCCCACCGATCCCGAGATGATCACACCCCTGGATCGGGTATCAGCCGAAAGTCGCAGCCGATCCACAGCATGTCAATCCCCTGGTCAGATGTAACGCACAGGTGAACTCCGGATGCTGGGAGGTGTCCACCACCCAGCCCAGGAGGTCAATATGTCGGCTCGCGGAATGCTCGGACTGGTCGGAACCGCCGTCGGCGGCCTGATCGGCTGGAACGGCGACCCGCTGCCGGCCGCCGACCCCGCGGCGCTGCGCGACCTCTTCGCGGACCTGGGCCTGCGCGTCGGGCCGGCGGAGGACGACCTGGCCGCGGCCGTCCGCGGCTTCCAGGCCCGCGTCGGCCTGACCCCGGACGGCGTCGCCGGCCCGCACACGGTCCACCTGCTCGCCCGGTACGCCAAAGAGGCCCGTGAGCTGCACCGCTTCGAGAGAGACCTGGCCGCCTGACCGCGGCCCGGCGTCACGCGCGGCGACGCAACACCAGCGTCACGAAGGTCGCCGCGGCCACCGCCACCCCGGCGAACAGCGACAGCATCGGACCAGCCGGAGTGGGGCGGCCGGAGAGCTCCACGATGCCGAAGCCGGTCAGCACCACCGCCGCCACCCCGCCGGTGAGGTTGAACTTCCAGGCCGCGGCGCGACGGATCCGGGTAATCCGGGCACTTCCGGCCGCTGTCGTGGTCGCGTACCGGATGGGCTCGGTGGTCTTGCGACCGCTCAGCTCGTCGTGCGCGGTCAGGGTGCGGCGCAGCATGATGTTCTCCGCGACGCCGGCGCCGCCGGCGAGGACCGCGGCCCCGGCCGCGACCACCTCCGCCGCCGCGAGCAGGCGGTATCCGGCCGCGTCGGCCTGACCGGCGACGTGCAGCGCGGCCGTCACGAACAGCACCACGGACGCCGCCAGGAAGCCGTGGTTCCAGCGCAGCGACCGGCGGACCGCGGCGCGGCCCACCGGGCCCCAGGCCCGCAGGTAGCGGTCGACCTCGCGGGCGGATTCGGCGCGCTCGAACGGGAGCAGGCCGGGGCCGCCGGTACGCTGCATCGCCCGCTCGGCCCGGTACATGTGCGCCAGGGTGAGGCCCGCGGCGACGAAGGCCACCGCCATGCTCAGGCACAGGATGAGGTGCTGCGTGAAGGTCATAGTTACACATCCGGGGTGATGCGCATGCCGGCCGGCGGCATGAGCGGGGTCGGGGGGCGGAACGAGCGCCGCTCGGCGACGCCGTCCAGGGTGCCGAGCCACTCGTCGGCCTCGTCGAGCAGCCGGTCGGTGGCCTCGGCCGCGGCGGCGTGCCACGGCGAGCCGTCGGCGGCCAGCGCGGCGAAGCGCTTGTTCAGGCCGGACTCCCAGGAGTCGCGGACGGTGCGCAGCCGGCGGTCCGCCGCTTCGGTGCCCGGTGACAGGCCGTCCTGCAGCAGGCCCATGAAGACCTCGTAGCGCTGCGTCTGGTGCCGGTCCCAGTCGAAGCGGTCGCGCAGCGCCTCGCCCGCGCACTCGCCCTTGCGGCTGATCCGGTCGATGGTGTCGGTGTCCATGGCGATGTTCAGGCCGCCCTCGCCGGGGTCCAGGCCGATGTGGGCGATCCGGTCGTGGAAGCCGGTCAGCTCGGCCTGCAGGGTGTCGCGCCAGTTCTGCATGGTGGCGACGATCTGCCGCAGGAACCCGGGCAGCGACGTGATCGGCACGACCCGCGGGGCCGGCGGCGCGTCCGGGTACATCGTGACGTCGTCGGCCGGGTCGCTGTGCCGTTCCTGGGCCGGCACCAGGTTGAGGCCGAAGGTGGGCCGGGCGGGCACCCAGGAGTCGAAGTAGTGGATCGGGAAGTTGCTGGTGATCCCGCCGTCGGAGATCCAGTGCCGGACCGGGCGGCCGTCGGCCTCGAAGGTCCACAGCGGGATCGCCGCGAGCAGCACCGGGAACGACAGGCTCATCCGGATCGCGACCACGATCGGCAGCTCGCCGGCCGGCAGCGGGTACAGCAGCCGGCCGTCGTCGCCCGGCCGGGGCTCGCCGGTCCGCACCAGGTGCTCGAGGATCGGCGGCGGGAACAGGCTGCGGAACTCGTCGACGTCGAAGTGGTAGCCGCGGCCGACCGGGTCCGTCCGGCTGAACCGCACCGGCCGGCCGAGCGAGACGTCGGTGGTGATGAGCTGGAGTTCGACGCCGCCGGCGGCCAGGTCGTCGAAGGTCAGCGGGCGGTGGCCGGGCCGGCCGGCGACCCGCTGGGTCCACTCGTGCAGCCACTCGGTCAGCGCCGGCCCGGAGCCGTCCGCGTCGTTCTCGGTGACGCCCAGGCACATCCCGTAGAAGCTGCTGGGCAGGTACGCGGTGACGGCCCGGCCGAGCCGCAGGGCCACCACCACGGCGAACGACACCACGGCGAAGCCGGTCAGCAGCACGCCGAGCACGACCGCGGACACCCAGCTCATCGACTCCCAGGTGGCGCCGGCGTGCCCGAGCAGCATGGCGGTGAGCGCGAACCCGGCGCTGAGCCAGATCAGCAGCGGCAGCCAGAGCCGGCCGATCACCCGGGCCACCGCGGCCGGCCGCCGCCGGGCCGGGCCGGTCGCCGCCGTCAGCAGGGCCAGCAGCGGGCGGGTCTCCTTGGTGGCCCGGAAGAGCCGCAGCAGCAGGCCGGGCTGCTGCAGCTCGGTGCGCAGGTCGTCGAGCCGGGTGAACCCGGCGCCGTCTGGGGCGTACTGGGCGGCGGCCGTCATGCCGGCGGCGATGGCGCCCGCGGAGGCGCCACCGATCGCCGCGAAGTCGTACTTCTCCTGCAGTTTCAGCACGGCACCCGGGTACGCGACCCCGCTGGTGATGCCGCCCTTCATGATCAGATCGCAGTACGGCCTCGGCTGCATGCCTGCTCCCACCCTCTCGGACGCTGCCATGCAGAGGCCCGGGCCGGCCCGGGTGATACAACCTCAGTCCGGATTTCCCAGCCCCCGCAGCGCCGCCAGGCCCGGCAGCAGGAAATATTCCCCGCCGCGGCAGGTCACCAGCGGCCTTGGCACCGGCACGTACGCCGGCGGCGAACCCTCCAGCAGGATCCGCGCCCCCGGGCCGCCGGCGGTGGCGAAGACGTCCTCCTCGCGACCCCGGCCGAAGGCGTTGCCGTCGGCCAGCCACTCGGTCTGCACGAACTCGAACTGCCGGCCCGGGTCGCCGACCACGGCCAGGAACAGCAGCCCGCGTTCCACGCCGTCGTCGTCCGCGCCGGGCGGCAGGTATGGCCCGTACGGGATGCCGCGCCGCAGCATCAGGTGCCGCCGGCTGAGCTTGCGGCCGCCGGGCAGCGACCCGCGCGGGTTGGCCCGCCGCACATGCGCCCCGGCCGGGCACGGCGCCAGCGGCTCGCCGTCGCGGCGGCGGCCGACGAGCCCGGCGGCGACGTCGTCCGCCCCGCCCTCGAACCGCCCGGCCGCGGCGGCCGTCATCTCCCGGAACGCGGGCACGTCCTGCTCCAGCTTGCGATAGACCAGGTAGCTGCCGTTGCGGCTCAGGCCGGGCGGCAGGTGCCGGCCGGCGATGTCGCCGTCGACGTCGGGCAGGCCGAGCACGAACTCGCCCGGCGGCAGCACCTCGCCGGGGCCGCCGCGGCCGTGGCCGGCCACCCGCGGCTGGGAGATGCCGTCGGCGAAGCCGAAGTGCTCGATGAACAGGCGGCCCTCCCCCTCCGGGGCGGGCATCCGGGCGCCGCGCTGCTCCCCCACGACCCGCAGCCCGCCGCACTCCGCCGCGTCCGTGCGCAGCCGGTCGAGCCACGGCTCCAGCTCGGCGTCGCCGGTGGCGGACAGCAGCAGCACGATGTCCACCCCGCCGGGCGCGTCGAAGGGCTCCTGCCAGGGCTTGGTGCCGCGGCCGGGAGACAGCACCTCCTCCCGCCCGTGCATGCCCTCGCGGAACTCCACCGGGAAGGCCGCCAGCTGCGCGGCGGGCACCTCCAGGCGGGTCAGCCCGGCGTGGCTGATCCCCAGATGCAGGGCCCGGGCGGGCCGGTCACCCACCTCGGCGGCCGAGGTGACTTCAGGTGCGACGGTACGCAGCCAGCGGCGCGCCGGCGCACCGGAGGTGACCTGCAGGAACAGGTGGGCGGCGACATTGTGGTCACCGAAGCCGCGCAGCACCAGCCCCTGGATGTCGGGCAGCTCCAGCTCCGCCGCCGGCCCGGGCTCCGGGGCCTGCTCCTCCGCCAGGTCGACGGCGATCCGGAAGCGGCTCCGCAGGGTGCCGTCGGCGTCGTCCGGCGCGGTCGCGGCGAACGCGGCCACCTTGCTGCGCAGCCGCAGGGCCTCGCTGATCTGCGCGACCGTGCCCTCGGGGCTGCCCGAGAAGGTGTAGTCGGCGCGCACGCCGCGGTCGGCGAAGAACGCGACGAAGGACTCCTGCCGGTGGTGCCCGGGATAGCCGGTGCAGTCACCCCAGATGGCGTCGGCGGCCGGGCCCAGCGACTGCAGCCGCCGGAAGAAGTCGGCCGGCTCGCCGTCGACGGTGGCGGTCAGCATCAGGTACGGGTGCGGCAGGTCGTCGGGGCGGGGCGGCCGCCCGCCGTGGGCGAGCAGGTCGAGCAGCCGGGCCTTGCGGCTCATGCCCGCCGGCCGCGTCTGCCGCACCGCGTGCTCAAGCACGACCAGCCGGGCGAAATGGACGCCGGCCACGCCGGCGAACGGGCTCTGCTCCCGGTACGCCCGCAGCCGGTCGCGGACGTCGGCGGCCCGACCGTCGGCGATCCGCGCAAAGACGGTCACGGACCGCGTGCCGGTCTTGACGCGGGTCATGAGTGTGCCTCCCAGCTGTAGAGGTCGCCCTGGGCTTCGTCGAGGAACCGCTGCCAGGCGGCGCCGAACTCGGCCGGGTCGGCGCCGCCGAGGTGCCGCTCGTAGGCCTCGCGGACGCGCAGCGCGGCTGCGATCTCGGTCACTCCGGACCCGGGGTACGCGGAGTAGTAGTGGTCCACCTCCAGATCGTTCGCGGCGATGTAGCGCCGGAACGGCTCCGGCGGCAGCGCGCCCGGGAAGCCGAACGACCAGCCCCAGATCAGCGCCATCCGGGCCGGGATCTCCAGCGAGAAGGCGTCGATGTATTTGCCCCAGGCGCCGTTGAAGTCGCTGCGGAACAGCAGGTAGGCGTACCGGGAACGGCGCTGCTGGCCGGGCAGGCGAGGCAGCACCGACCAGTGCGCGAAGTGGATGAACGACATCCGCTTGAGGTCCGCGGGCGCGCCCATCAGGTGCCGGATGAACAGGAAGGCCCGCAGCAGTGGAACCCAGCGCCGGGGCATCGGGGTGAGCACGGTCAGCGGGGTGCCGCGACCGGCCAATGAGGACAGATAGGTGCCGTCCCGCGATTCCTCGCCCGGCGGATCCGTTGTCTCGATCATGGTGATGATCCTTCACGAAAGATCAACCGAACCGGCTCCCGCCGATTCGGTGCGGGTACCCTCGCCCGCTGGGGACGGGAATACACTCTGCCGATGATGCTCGGACGGACCGCCGAACGTGCATTGATCGACGGTCTTCTGACAGGTGCACGGGCCGGCCGCAGCGCCGCGCTCGTGCTCACCGGGGAGCCGGGCATCGGCAAGACGACCCTGATCGGGTATGCGATTGAGCAGGCCACGGGCCTGCAGGTGCTGTCCGCCCGGGGCTACGAGGACGAGTCGGAGATCCCGTTCGCCGGCCTGGCCGACCTGCTGCGCCCGCTGCTCGCCAAGCTCGACGACCTGCCCGCCCCGCAGGCCGCCGCGCTGCGCAGCGCCCTGGCCCTGGGTCCCCCGGTCGCCGGCGACCGCTTCACCGTGTGCGCCGCCACTGTCGGGATCCTGGCGGCGGCCAGCGAGACCGCGCCGCTGCTGATCATCGTGGACGACCTGCAGTGGCTGGATGCCTCCTCGCGCGAGGCCGTCCTGTTCGCCGGGCGGCGGCTGCACGCCGACGGCATCGCCCTGCTGCTGGCCACCCGCGACCCGGCCGACGCCGCCGGCCTGCGCTCGTCGCAGGTGCCGCTGGCCGGGCTGTCCCTCGAGGAGGTCGACGAGCTGTGCCGGCTGACCCTCGCGGTCGCCCCGGCGGGCACCGGCGCACGGCTGCACGCCGCCACGGCGGGCAACCCGCTCGGGGTCATCGAGCTGTGCCGGGAGCGGCCGGAGATGACCGACGAGGGCGTCACCGCGCCCTTCGTGGCGCCGGGCTCGCGCATCGAGCGGGCGCTGCACGGCCGGCTGGACCAGCTCGACGACGTCACCCGGCGGGCGCTGGTGCTGGCCGCGGCCGCGGTCGGCGGCGACATCGGCACGCTGCTGGTGGCGGCCCGGGCGACCGGCCTGGCGCTGCGCGACTTCGCGCCGGCGGAGAAACAGGACCTGATCATCGTGGACGACCGGCGCATCGAGTTCCGGCACCCGCTGCTGCGCTCGGTGGCCTACCACGGCGCGTCCACGGACGACCGCGTCGCCGCGCACACCGCCCTGGCGGCCGCCCTGGCCGACGTGCCCGGCGACGCCGCGGCGGACGCCCGGGCCTGGCACCTGGCCGCGGCCACCCTGGCCCCGGACGAGCAGGTCGCCGCGGAGCTGGAGCAGGCCGGCCTGCGGGCCAGCCGGCGCGCCGGTTACGCGGCGGCGGCGCGGGCGTTCGGCCAGGCCGCACGGCTCTGCCGCGGCGCGGAACGGTCCCGGCGGCTGCTGCGCGCGGCCCGGTGCTGGCAGCTCGCCGGGCGCAACGACCAGGTGCTGACGCTGCTCGACGACGCGCTGCCGCTGACCACCGATCCCGGCCGCCGCGCCCTGATCCAGCACATGGACGCCTACGTGCGGATGTGGCGGGAGCGCCCGGACGGCGTGCTGTCGTTCCTGGTGGAGAGCGCGGAGGCGGTGGAACAGGCAGATCCCGCACGGGCCGCGCTGATGTATTCCGACGCCTGCATCCCGTACTTCATGGTCGGCGACATCGAGCAGCTGCAGGCGGTGGTCCGCCGCGGCTACGAGCTGGCCGGCCGGGTCGGCGGAGCGCCGGAGCTGGTCGCCGCGGTCGCGCTGGCCGGCGGGCTCACCCTGGCCGGCGACCGCCAGGCGGCGACCACGCTGCTGCTGCGCTGCCACCCCGAGCTGATGACGGCCGATCCCCTGGTCCGCGCCCAGGACCTCTGCCACTCGGCGCTGACCTGGATCTGGCTCGAGGACTTCGACCGCGCCGGGGAACTGCTCGGCCGGGTGGTCGCCGCGGCCCGGTCGGCCGGCGCCCTGGGGGTGCTGCCCCAGGCGCTGGGCATCGAGTCGGAGCTGCAGTTCCGGATCGGGCGTTGGCACGACGCGCGGGTCAGCGCGGCGGAAAGCGTGCGCCTGGCGAGCGAGACCCGCCAGGCCAACCTGTACGGGCTGTTCTTCGCCGGCCGCCTCGACGCGGTCCAGGGCCGCGACGACGACTGCCGCAAGCACGTCACCCGGACGGTGGAGGTGGCCGAGCGGCTGGGCGTCGCGTGCATGGCCCTCTACACCGGCCACGAGCTGGGCCTGCTGGCGCTGGGCCACGGCGACGCCGGCGAGGCGATCACCCAGCTGGAAGCGGTACGGGCGCTGCCCGTCGTCGCGCACATCCACGAGCCGGCCGTGGTGCCGTGGGTGTTCGACCTCGTCGAGGCGTACACCCGGGACGGCCGGACGGACGCCGCGCGGGAGCTGCTCGCCGAGCAGGGGTCGCACCCGGGCGGGTCGTGGGCCGAGGCCGCCGCGGCCCGGTGCCGGGCGCTGCTGGCCGACCCGGAGGAGATGGCCGAGGCCTTCCAGGTCGCCCTGGCGGCCCCGGGATGTGCCCTGATGCCGTTCGAGCGGGCCCGCACCCAGCTCTGCTACGGCGAGCGGCTGCGCCGGGTCCGCCGGCGGGCGGACGCCCGCCGGCAGCTGCACGACGCGCTGGAAACCTTCACCCGGCTCGGCGCCCGGCCCTGGGCGGACCGGGCCCGCACCGAACTGCGCGCCACCGGCTCCACGGTCGGCCGGGCCCCCGATGCACTGCCCCGGCTCACCCCGCAGGAGCTGCAGGTGGCACTCGTGGTGGCCAGGGGGGCCACCAACCACGAGGCGGCGGCCACCCTGTTCCTGTCGCAGAAGACCATCGAATACCACCTGAGCAACATCTACCGCAAGACCCACATCCGGTCCCGGGGCGAGCTCGCCGGCATCGCCGGTGCCGCGCAGGCCTAGTGCCACGCGTGCGCCCCGAGGCCGGCCCGCTCCAGCGAGGACCGCAGCTTGCGCAGCGAGCGCATCCGGGTCGGCCCGATGCTGCCGATCGGGATGCCCCGGCGCTTGGCAAGATCGGCGTACGCCGGAGCATCGTTGCTGCTCAACGCCACCATCAGGGCGCGGGAGGAGTCCGGCAGCGAGTTCACGTGCTGCCACAGCAGGTCGTTCATCCGAGCATCGAGAACGGCCTTCTCCGGATGCGGCGAACGCTCGTCGCGCTGCTCGGCCTGCTGCTCCAGGCCCGGAACCTCACGCTTGCCGGTACGCATGACCTTCATGCACTCCCGGCGGGCGATGGTCACCAGCCAGGAGCTGACCCGCTCCGGATCGCGGATATCGTCAAGGTGCTCGAACGCACGCAGCCAGGTGTTCTGCACAACATCCTCGGCGTCGGACTCCGGTAGCCGGAACGAACGCACCGTCCACCAAACCAGCCGCTCGAACTGCCGCACAAACCTGTCCGCGGCACCGGCCGCGCCGGACTGGGCGTCACGGATGACTTCCCGGGCACAGCCATACTGGTCGATCGTCATGTTTCGCGTCTCCCTGGTTCGGGTCCCGCTCGTGACGGAACCGCTCGGAACCCGACTGACGCTATGGATTGACGGCCCGGCTGAGATCCGGGTAGCACCCTGGGGATGACGGGCACCGACCCTGGGGTCCACCCCGGAACCCACAGTCGGACATCCGACCGGATCAGCGAAGCCCCCGAGCTCACCGACCGGCCCGCCGCCGATCGATCATGTGATCGGAGCGCTGCGACCAGGCGGCCCAACCGTGCGGAGGACCCCGGAGCTAGTCCGGAAATATCCAAGGTCCACCACGCCGGCCAACCCGGGCTCCCGGCCACCGGGCTCACGGCCGCCCATCTCCCGGCCACCGGGCTCACGGCCGCCCGTCTCACGGCCGCCCGTCTCTCACGGCCGCCCGTCCCTCACGGCCGCCCGTCACTCGCCCGCCCGTGTGCGATGCCGAGGTCGCCGGCGCAGACCTTGATACATGCGGGTCAGCTCGCCGCACCCTGGCTCTCCAAGATTCAGCGAGCCGAGCCGAGCCGAGCCAAGCCGAGCCGTCGGCGGGACGTCGGCGGGACGTCGGCGGGACGTCGGCGGGACGTCGGCGGGACGTCGGCGGGACGTCGGCGGGACGTCGGCGGAGGCAGCTTGTGGGCGTGCTGGCGCAGATCTTGAAGCGCTGCGGTTTGCCTGCGTCTTGTTCGGAATGATCCGGCTATTCGGCAACACCCGCTCGAGTGGCGGGATCCACCCGACATCGGGCGCCGAGGAGACTTTCCGCCTGACCGGCCTCGCCAGCCGGTCACGCCCCCGGGACCGCGGCCGGATCTTGTGGCGGCGCGGTCCGCTCCGCACCCACCCACACCACAATCGCCCCCGGACAGTCACCCCCGAGTCGGCATCCCCAGGTCGGCAACCCCTCGTCGAGGATCGTGCGGCGGTCGCGCGCCGCCATGCCACACCACCGAGTCCCGGCGACTCCTCGGAAGTACCTCCCGCCAGCGCCACCCCTTACCCACTCCGGCGGCAGTCCAGCTGATGGACCCCGATCCCGCCCACCGGGCACCGCCACCACATCCTGAACACCCCGTCCCACACCCCGGACCACAACCTCACATAACGTCTCATATCGCCGCCGGACTCCGCGACCTTGATACGCGCGGGCGCGGAACAGACCGCCGCGCACCAAGGTCTAAAACACCAGCGCGGAACCACATCCGACGCGCACCGAACAGACCATCCACGAACCGCGGAAGACACCCACCCCGCCCCACCCCGCCTCGCCCACTTCGCCCCACCTCGCCTCGCCCAGCCCCACCTCGCCTCGCCCTGCCCCACCTCGCCTCGCCCTGCCCCACCTCGCCTCGCCCTGCCCCACCTCGCCTCGCCCCACCCCGCCCACCTCGCCTCGCCCACTTCGCCCCGCCTCGCCTCGCCCAGCCCCGCCTCGCCCACTTCGCCCCACCTCGCCTCGCCCAGCCCCGCCCCACCTCGCCTCGCCCACCCCGCCTCGCCCCACCCCGCCTCGCCTCGCCCCACCCCACCCCGCGTCGCCCCGCCTCGCCCCGCCCCATGTCGCCTCGCCCCGCCTCGCCCCGCCTTGTGCGGATCTTGGTGCGTGCGGACGCCGAGCGAACCGCCGCGCACCAAGCTCCAACGTCAGCGGACGTTGCCGCTCTCGCTCTCGCTCTCGCTCTCGCTCTCGCTCTCGCTCTCGCTCTCGCTCTCGCTCTCGCCCTCGCCCTCGCCCTCGCCCTCGCCCTCGCCCTCGCCCTCGCCGACCACATGCTGCGGACCTTGATCCACGCAGGCGTCGAACCCGCAGTCACCAAGATCGCCACCCCCGCACCCCCACCAACCATCGACCGTCCTCGCCGCCTGACCACCACGACGCCCGGGACAGGCCGGCTCGGTATCGGTACCGATATCGGTATGGCTACCGTGGTCCGGCGGAGGGGCGGCGTGCAGAGTGGATAACGCGGAGGCGTACCTGCACGGAAGGGGCCGAGCGATGGACAGAGAGATCAGCAGTGCGGTGCCGGGCGAGTGGACCCCGGGCGCCGAGCTCATCAGCACGGCCGAGGCACTGGCAGCGCTGTCCCGGCTGCTGAGCCGGCCGGGTCCGGCCGTCCGGACCGCCGGAAGTGTCACCACGGTCAAAGATCGAGCGCGGCCCCGATCGGCCGGCAGCCGGCGGGCGCCCGACCCGGGTGCCTGACCATGTCCCGCCCCTGCCCCCGGCCCGGGTCGGCCCACGAAGGGTCGGCCCACGAAGGGTCGGCCCACGAAGGGTCGGCCCACGAAGGGTCGGCCCACGAAGGGTCGGCCCACGAAGGGTCGGCCCACGAAGGGTCGGCCCACGAAGGGTCGGCCCGCGAAGGGCCTGCCGACGAAGAACCGGCCTACGAAGGGCCTGGCCGCACCACAGCCCAGATGACCTTGCCGGTGGTCGTGGGCATGGCCCCCCAGACGGTCGCGGCGGCGTGTACGGCGCGCAGCCCGGTGCCGCCCTCGTCCCGGCCTCGCGGGGCCGGGTCGGTGATGGTCGGCAGCCGCGGATCCTCGTCGCTGACGGCCAGGTGAATCCCGGAGCCGCGCCGGGCGACGGTGACCACGACAGCAGTGCCGGCGTGCTTGACCGCGTTGTCGACCAGTTCGGCGATGATCAGGCCGGCCGGGTGCAGCAGCCGGGGCAGTTGCCAGGCCTCGCAGGCGTCCGCGATCAGGGCGCGTGCCCTGGGCACCGCGTCCGGCTGTGGCGGCAGGTGCAACCGGACGCGTTGGGTCAGCGGCAGCCGGCTCGCCACCGCGGTGCGGGCGGCGGGCAAGGTGGTGAACACCGGAAGGTAGCGCTTTGCGCCCAGCCTGTTCAGCCGGGCCGTCAGCGCCGTCGGCTGTGGCAGGCACACCACGACCGACACCGGCGGGGACATCCGGGTCCCGGTCATGCTCATCGTCCACCAGGCCGGGGCGCTGGAGGCCAGCGGGTCGTCCAGGTCGTGCAGGTCGACGATCACCGCCAGGGGATGCTCGACGAAGCACTTGGTCACCGCCGTCCAGGCCTCGACGCGCAGCGACGGGCTCCAGCGGCCCTGGACCGCCACCTCGATCACGCCGGCGTCCACGTCGGCGGTGACGGAAACGGAGCCTTCTCGGCGGGCACGGGCGGGGCGGATCAGGTACGGCGGCTTCATCTCGCCTGACATCGTTACTCCTGATAGGCAGCTAGATACGCAAGCGCGCTACCCGACTGCTTGAGCAGCAATGACCATCGACCCCAACAGGTGTTCACGCTAGCTGTGACCGCCGGGCGTCGCTATCACCCGCAGGTGGCGTCCTGCGGCGCGCCCACGGGCCGGCGACGCGCCGCGCGCCCGGGCTGATGATCCGTTCCGGTTAGGATCGGGCCAGCTCGCTGGCTGCGACGTACTTCGATGGACGAGGAGCATCCTGTGCCGGACCGCAACGGAATCGGTGGCAGCACGCGGCAGCGGCCGGCGATCAACACCACGGTCGCGCACCACGCCCGGATCTGGGATTACTGGCTCGGCGGCGAGGACAACTTCGCGGTCGACCGGCAGGCCGGTGACCGGATCCGCGCGAGGTTCCCGGTGCTCAGCGAGGTGGCCGCGGGCGGGCGGCAATTCCTGATCCGCAGCGTGCGATATCTGGCCGGCGAGGCCGGCATCCGGCAGTTCCTCGACATCGGTACGGGGCTCCCGACCGTCAACAACACCCACGAGGTCGCCCAGGCGATCGCGCCGGAATCACGGGTCGCCTACGTGGACAACGACCCACTGGTCCTGGTGCACGCCCGGGCCCTGCTGACCAGCGGTTCCCCGGGCCGCACCGACTACGTCGACGCCGACGTGCACGACCCGGAGGCGGTGCTCGCCGGCGCGGCCCGGACCCTGGATCTCACCCGGCCGGTCGCGGTGATGATGCTCGGCGTCCTCAACTTCGTGCTCGCCGACGCCGACGCGCGGCGGATCGTCCGGCGGGTGATGGCCGCCGTGCCGTCCGGCAGCTACCTGACGCTGAGCCACCCGACGCTGGAACTCGGCGGCGAGCCGAACGGCCCGGCGACGGCGTTCTGGAACCAGCGGGCCACCCCGAAGACCCGCACCCGCAGCAGCGCCGAGGTCGCCGCGCTGCTGACCGGCCTCGACCTGGTCGAACCGGGCCTGGTCTCCGGCACCCGCTGGCGCCCGGACGGCGACGGCGAGCCGGCGCAGCTGCCGCTGTGGGGTGCGGTGGCCCGCAAGCCGTGATCCGGCCGCCCGGGATCAGCCCCGGAGGCCCACACCCGGGTGGCCCGCAAGCCGTGATGCGGCCGCCCGGAGTCAGTCCCGGGGGCCCACACCCGCGGCGACGGTCAGGGTCCCGGCCTCGGTGTCGATCGTGGCCCGCGCGCCGAGCGGCACGGTCAGTTGCCCGTTGCCGTGGCCGACCCGCAGGCCGCCCAGGACCGGCACGCCCAGGTCGCCGAGGCGGTCCTGCACGGCCTGCGCCGCCGTCCACTGGCCGGCCGTCACGGGCGCGTTGGTGAACTGGCCGATCGCGATGCCCTTGATCCGGTCCAGCGCGCCGGCGCGGCGCAACTGGGTCAGCATCCGGTCGTAGCTGTACGGCGCCTCGTCGGTGTCCTCGAACAGCAGGATCGCCCCGTCCAGTCCCGGGAAGTCGCTGGTGCCGTACCCGGTCTGCACGATCGTCAGATTCCCGCCGAGCAGCGTCCCGGTCGCCGTGCCCGGCACCCCGACCGCGGCACTGGGCTCGGCCGGATCGCGGGTCAGGACCACCGGGTCCGTCGTCATGATCGCCGCGCGCAGCGAGGCGATCTCCGCCGGGCCGGTGCGGGAGTCCGTCCAGTTGACCATCGGGCCGTAGAAGCTGACCAGCCGCGCGCCGCGCCACAGCCGGCCGCTCAGCGACGTGAGGTCGCTGAAGCCGACGAAGACCCGCGGGTCGCGGCGGACCGCGGTCAGGTCGAGGCGGTCGACGATGCGCTGGGTGCCGTAGCCGCCGCGGGCCGCGAAGACGCCGCGGACGCCCGGGTCGGCGAACGCCGCGTTCAGGTCCGCGAGGCGGTCCTCGTCGGTGCCGGCAAGGTAGCCGAACCTGTCCCTGACGTGGGCGCCGAGCTCGACCACCAGGCCGAAGCCGGTCAGGATCTCGATGCCGCGGTCCAGCCGGGCGTCCGGCGCCGAGCCGGGTGCGACCACCCGGACCCGGTCGCCGGGACGCAGCACCGGGGCCCGGACGGCCCGGCGGGGCGCGGCCTGAGCCTGGGCGGGGACGAGGGTGCCGCCGGCCAGGGCGGCGGCACCCAACACGGTACGGCGAGTGATCGACATACCCCGCAGCGTGTCGTCCCGGGCTACCTGTGGTCAAGTGCGGCGTACCGGGCGGTCTCGCCCAGTTCCTCCTCGATGCGGATGAGCTGGTTGTACTTGGCCGTGCGATCCGAGCGGGACAGCGAACCCGTCTTGATCTGCCCGCAGCCGACCGCCACCGCCAGGTCCGCGATGGTGGTGTCCTCGGTCTCGCCCGAGCGGTGCGACATGACCACCCGGTAGCCGGCCTTGTGTGCCGCGTCCACCGTGGCCAGGGTCTCGGTCAGCGTGCCGACCTGGTTGAGCTTCACCAGGATCGCGTTCGCGTAGCCGCCGTCGATGCCGGCGCGCAGCCGCGCGGCGTCGGTGCAGAACACGTCGTCGCCGACGAGTTGCACCTTGTCGCCGGTCCGCTCGGTCAGCAGCCGCCAGCCGGCGAGGTCGTCCTCGGCCACCGGGTCCTCCAGCGAACTGATGGGATAGCGGGCCAGCAGGCCTTCGAGGTAGTCGACCTGCTCCTCGACCGTACGGTCGCGGTTTTCGCCGGCGTAGCGGTAGCGGCCGGCGGAGAAGAACTCGGAGGCGGCCGGGTCGAGGCAGATGGTGATGTCGGTGCCGGGCCGGTAGCCGGTGTCCTCGATGGCGCGCAGCACGAATTCCAGGGCCTCGTCGGCGGTCGCGAAGCGCGGCGCGAAACCGCCCTCGTCGCCGACGTTGGTGTTGTGCCCGGCCGCGGCGAGGGACGCCTTCAGGGTGTGGAAGACCTCGGCGCCCATCCGGACCGCCTCGAAGAACGTCGGCGCGCCGACCGGCGCGATCATGAACTCCTGGAAGTCGAGCGGGTTGTCGGCGTGCGCGCCGCCGTTGACGATGTTCATCATCGGCACCGGCAGCAGCCGGGCGCCGACGCCGCCGAGGTAGCGGTAGAGCGGCTGGCGGTGGGCCCGCGCGGCGGCCTTCACCGTGGCCAGGGAGACGCCGAGGATCGCGTTGGCGCCGAGGCAGGCCTTGCCGGCCGTACCGTCGAGCTCGATCATGGTCTGGTCGACCCCGGCCTGGTCCTCGGCCGCCAGGCCGGTCACGGCCGCGGCGATCTCGCCGTTGACGGCCGCGACCGCCCGGCGCACCTCGCGGCCGTGGAAGCGGGCCGGGTCGCCGTCGCGCACCTCGACCGCCTCGTGGCTGCCGGTGGATGCCCCGGACGGCACCGCCGCCCGGCCCCGCGAGCCGTCGGCGAGCACCACGTCGACCTCGACCGTCGGGTTGCCCCGGCTGTCGAGCACCTGCCGGCCGGTCACGTTACTGATCATCGTCATGGGCCCAGCGTGGCAACAGATCCGGGCACGCGGAAGCGCGACGATGAACACCTTGACCCGTACCCCGGGGTACGGGTTTAGGGTCGCCGGATGCGGGTTGGTGAGCTGGCGCGGCGGACCGGGACGACGGTCCGGGCGCTGCGGTATTACGAGACGGCCGGGCTGGTCGTGCCGCGGCGGCTGGGCAACGGCTACCGCGAGTACGACCCGGTTGCGGTGAAGCTGGTCGCGCAGATTCGCGAGCTCATGGCGCTCGGGCTCAGCGTCGAGGAGACCCGCCCGTTCGTCGAGTCGATCGCCGCCGGTGCCGACGACACCGATGTGTGCGCGGCGGCGCTGGCCACGTACCGGAGCACCATCACCGGCCTGCAGGAACGCATCGGTGCGCTGACCGCCCAGCGCGAGGCCCTCGACGCCCGGCTCGACGAGGCCGCCGGCCGCGTCGTGACCGGGCGGCCCGTGCCGGGCGCCGATCCGGGCGCGCTGGCCGGCCGCCGGCTGCCCACGCTGGACTTCTACGGCACCGACGGGCGGCCGGTGGATCTCGGCGCGCTCGGGCCGGGCCGCAGCGTCATCTTCGTCTACCCGCTGACCGGGCGCCCCGGCGTCGACCTGCCGAACGGGCTGCTGGAGATCACCGGAGCGCGCGGCGGCACCGAGCAGGCGGCGTGGTTCCGCGATCACCACGCGGAGCTGCGCACCGCCGGCGCGGCCCGGGTCTACGGGCTGTCCGCGCAGTCCAGCGGCTACCAGCGCGAGCTCGTGCACCGGCTGCGGCTGCCCTACCCGCTGATCGGCGACCCCCGGCTGAGCTGCGCGCGGGAGCTGGGCCTGCCGACGTTCACCGCCGGCGACATGACCCTCTACGAGCGGCTCACCCTGGTCGTCGCCGACGACGTGGTCGAGCACGTCTTCCATCCGATCCCCGAGCCGGCCTCGCACGCGCGACAGGTGCTGCGCTGGCTGACCAAGCGCCGGTCATCGGCCTGACTCTTCGCCGCGTTCTACCCGTATGTGGTCCCGCACGTCTCCCCGCCACCGGCTATCGTGGCGGCATGGGTTGCTTCGCCGCTATGCACATCCGCACCGCCGCATAGCGGCGGTATCGCGGTTGCCGTAACCGCGGCTCATTGCCTGCCCCGCTGGGGTCAGGCCAGGGCGTACCGCCGGATCAGTGTCCCGCCGGCAGCCCAATCGCGTGTCTCGTTGTGCTGCCGGATCGTCCTGTCGTGATCCGGGGAGCAAGTCTGTGTCGCAGCGTATCCATCCACCGCACCAAGATCCTTTCCCGCGCCCGTCCCTGGCCGCAGCCACCGCGAAGGCGAAGCCGAACCAACGGCCCGAACCCGCCCGGCTCCTGCTGATGGTCGGGCTCCCCGGCGCCGGAAAGACCACCCGGTCCAAGGAACTCGCCGCGGCGCACCGAGCGCTGCGGTTCACCCCGGACGAGTGGATGATCTCCCTGTTCGACGGGTCGCAGCCCGATAGCAAGCGCGACCTGCTGGAAGGCCGGCTCATCGTGGTAGCCCTGCACGCGCTGCGACTGGGTACCAACGTCGTGCTCGACTTCGGGCTCTGGAGCCGCGACGAACGGTCGGCGCTGCGCTGGCTGGCAGCCTCGGCCGGGGCATCCTGCCAGGTGATCTACCTGCCGGTCGACAAGGACGTCCAGCGCGCCCGGATCGCACACCGCCAGGCAACCGCACCGCACACGACGTTCCCGATGACCGAGGCCGACATCGATACCTGGCGGATGCAGTTCCAGGTGCCCGACGCCGCCGAACTCATCGGCGGTGGACAGGTTCCCGAGCCGCCACCAGGGTGGCGGGGCTGGCCGGAGTGGGCCGCGGACCGCTGGCCCTCGCTCGATCCCGCGTGGCCGGCTACGTGATCGTCTTCATGGTCGTGCCCGCCGCTCCCCCGCCACGGTAGGTCCGCAAAGGGCCGTCCCGCCCGCCGGCCCGGGGGCACGGGAGCCGGCGGGCGGGACGGGGGCCGGTGCGGGCTACTTGCCGTTCTGGTCCGCGTCGGCGGACATGACGATCGCGCTGACGTAGCCGTTCGCGTCCTTGGTCACCTTCATCAGCATGCTGTCCACGAAGATCGTGTCGTTGGCGTTCGTCGTGTCCCGGCCCGTGTGCGTGTTGTACGGCGCCGCGGCGAAGACCTCGTCGTTGAGCTTCTCGTCGAACATCATCTGGGTGGTCAGCACCCGGTCGTTGTTCACGTGCACCATCGCGTGGATGTGCACGGTGCGCCCCCGGTACCAGCCCGGCCAGATCGTCGTGAACTGCACGATCCCGTCCGCGTTCGTCACCTGGGCGCCACGCAGGTAGCGCTTGTCGTCGGTCGGCACGAGGTCCGCCGCGGCCTGGTTGGCGCCGCCCGGCCCGCCGGAGGGTGGTGTACCGCCCGGTCCGCCCGGTCCACCTGAGGGCGGTGTGCCGCCGGGCCCGCCGGGACCACCCGAGGGCGGTGTGCCGCCGGGCCCGCCGGGACCGCCGGACGGCGGGGCACCACCGGGTACGCCGCCACCACCCTGGGACGCCGACTCGGCACCGGAATAGAGCCCGGCGGCGTCGCAGTGCCAGATCTCGACGACGGCGTTGGTCAGCGGCTTGCAGGCCTCGCTGTCCATCACCTTGATCGCGACGACGAGCGGCGTGCCCGGCCGGTCCTCGCGAATGTCGCTGCGGATCTTGTCAGCGTCGAAGTAGTACGGCCCCTGGGTCACCGCGGGGCTGAGGGTGCAGGTGTTCGTGCCCTCGAACAGTGCCGTCAGATCGACCGACGTGGTCGCCTGCGGCGTGACCGAGGCGCCGGTCGACGTGGTCACGGCCGTCGGCTGGTCGCTGCTGCAGGCAGCCAGCAGCGAGCCGAGCCCGACCGAGCTGATCCCAGCGAAGATCGCTCGCCGACTGACGCGCTGTCCTTCATGGTGATCGTACATTTCGTCCTTTCCGCAGAGAACCGCCCGAAACTCGCAGCGTAAGACGGACGAAACGTATGAGTTGCGCTTATCAACCGGCTATCGCGCGGCTGTGCGTCAGCTGTGGATGCCTGTCGGGCATTGACCGCCGTGTACCTGCCCGCGGTCGCCGCCGACTCCGGCAGATCGGCTTCCACGACCGCCAGGGCCGGGACGAGCCGCGGATGTGACACTGGGCAGCGATGCCAACCATCGACCGCTCCGCGACCCCGTGGCGTGCCGCCCGCCGGATCGCCGCCGACGCCGCCACTGCCCTGCCGACCGAGGACGTACCGCTGGACCGGGCGGTGGGCCGCGTCCTGGCCGCCGCGGTCCTGGCCCGCGCCGACCTGCCCGGCTTCGACACCGCGGCGATGGACGGCTACGCCGTGTCCGGCGCCGGGCCCTGGCAGGTCGCCGGCCGCGTCCTGGCCGGCGGCCCGGCGTGGCCGCGGGAGCTCGGGCCCGGGCAGGCCGTGGAGATCATGACCGGCGCGGTGGTGCCGGCCGGGACGGTCGCGGTGCTGCCGTACGAGACCGCCGACCTGAACGGCACGACGGCCGGCGCCAAGCCGCACATCCGGCGGACCGGTGAGGACGCGCGGGCCGGCGCCGAGCTCGTCGGCGCGGGCCGGCTCGTGACGCCGGCCCTGGCCGGGTTGCTGGCCCAGGCCGGCGCCGACGACGTGCCGGTGCGCCGGCGGCCCCGGGTGCGGCTGGTGGTCACCGGGGACGAGGTGACCAGCGCCGGGGTCCCGGCGGCCGGCCAGGTCCGGGATGTCTTCGGGCCGATGGTGTCCGCGCTGGTGGTGGCCGCGGGCGCGGTGGTGGCCGAGCGGCTGCTGCTGCGCGACGACGCGGGCCTGCTGGCCGACTGCCTGACCCGGCCGGACGCCGACGTGGTCGTGGTGACCGGTTCGTCGTCGGCCGGGGCCGCCGACCATCTGCACCGGGTGCTGGAGAAGGTGGGCGCGCGGCGGCTGGTCGACCGGGTGGCGTGCCGGCCGGGCGGGCCGCAGTTGCTCGCCGCGCTGCCGGGCGGGCGGTGGGTGGCCGGGCTGCCGGGCAACCCGTTCGCCGGCCTCGTCGCGGCGGTCACCGTGCTGCAACCGCTGCTGTACGGCCTGACCGGCCGGGCCGTGCCGCCGCCCCTGCGGCTGCCGGTGCGGGGCGACGTGGTCGTCACGGCGCCGACGACCCGGCTGGTGCCGGTCCGGCTGGCCGGCGACCATGCCGTGGTGGTGCCGGGCAGCCGGCCCGCCAGCCTCGCCGGGGCCGCCACGGCGGACGCCCTGGCCGTGCTGGAGGACGGCTGGAGCGACGGCGCCCCCGCCGACCTGCTGCCACTCTGAGTGCCGCCCTGACCCTAGGCCACGCGGTGCACCGCCGGCTCAGGCCGGGACGACGAGGCGGAAGCCGACCCCGCGGCGGTTCTCGATCCAGCCGGCGCCGCCGAGCTTGCGCCGCAGGCTGGCCACGTGGAAGTCCAGGGTCTTGCCGGGGCCGAAGAAGTCCGGCTCCCACACCGTATCGAGGATGTGCTGGCGGTTCACCACCACGCCCGCATCGGCGGCGAGCAGCACGAGCAGGTCGTACTCCTTGGGTGCCAGCGACACCGGCACGCCGTGCAGGCGGATCTGCCGGCTGCGGGTGTCGATCGCCAGCGGGCCGTACCGGCGTACCGGATCGGCCGCGGCGGTGGGCGCGGTGCGGACCCGGCGGCCGACCACCCGCATCCGGGCCACCAGGTCGTGGACGCTGAACGGCTTGGCCAGGTAGTCGTCGGCGCCCAGGTCCCGGTCCGCCTCGTCGCCCGGGGCGGTCAGCATGATCAACGGTACGTCCCGGGTGCGGCGCAGCCGCTGGCAGAGCTCGATGCCGTGGAGGCCGGACGGGTCGAGGCTGGACAGGTCGAGGTCGAGCACGACCACGTCGTAGGGCGGCGCGACCAGGGCGGCCGCGCCGGTGGCCGCGTGGTCGGCGACGATGCCGTACCGGGCCAGACCCTCGATGAGCGGTTCCGCGATCAACTCGTCGTCTTCCACCAGCAACACCCTCATAGCGGGTGGTACGGCTGCGCGGGCCCCATGGTTGAACTCAGCCGGACGCTTGTGGGGCGGCGGGGCGGGAAGCACCCTGGTGGGATGGAGCTGATCGACACCGCCCAGGACCCGCCCGCCGCCGATCCGGTCCGCATCGGGCTGGCGCTCGGCGGCGGCGCCGTCCGCGGCGCGGCACACATCGGCGTCCTGAGCGTCCTCGACAAGGCCGGCCTGGTGCCGGCGGTGATCGCCGGCTGCAGCGCGGGCGCCCTGGTCGGCGCGCTCTACGCGGCCGGGATGAGCGCGCTGGACATCTCCGCGCTGGCCCGGAGCCTGGCGTGGAAGCGGCTGGTGCGCCCGAGCATCACCGGCCGGTCGCTGTTCGAGACGTCCCGGCTCGGCGCCTTCCTGGACAAGACCCTCGACGGGCGGGACTTCGCGGATCTGCCGCTGCCGTTCGCCGCCGTGGCCTGCGAGCTCACCACGGCCCGGCGGGTCGTGCTCGACGCGGGCCCGGTCGCGAGCGCGATCCTGGCCAGCTCGGCCATCCCGGGCGTCTTCCCGCCGGTCGAGCGCGACGGCATGCTGCTGGTCGACGGCAGCCTGGTGGACATGGTCCCGGCGGCGCTGGCCCGCGGCATGGGCGCCGACATCGTGGTGGCGGTGGACGTGTCGGGTCCGCTGCCCCGCCGCCCGCCGCGGACCATGGTGCAGATCATGGTGGCGGTCAGCGCGCTGCAGCCCGGCGTGGCGGAGCTGCTGGCCCGCGACGCCGACCTGGTGCTGACCCCGGATGTGGACGCGTACGCCTTCTGGGAGCTGTCCCGGATGAGCGAGTTCGAGCAGGCCGGCCAGGCGGCGGCCGAGGAGTCCCTGCCCCTGCTCCAGGCCCTGGTGCAGGTGTCCGAGGCCCGCGCCGCCTGGACCCGCCGCACCGCCCGCCCGGCACCCTGAGCGGGCCGGCATGGTGAGTTTCGCCGGCGTCCGGCGTGGCTGGTTCTGGGTGCTGCGGACCACGCTGAACCGGGTGGTCATCCGCGCCGTGCGGCGCGGCCACGGCCCGTTCTCGCTCATCCGGCACACCGGCCGCAAGACCGGCAGACCGTACGAGACGCCGATGCTGCTGGTTCCGCACGGCGACGGCTTCATCGCGGAGCTCACGTACGGTCCGCGGGTGGCGTGGCACCGCAACGTCGTCGCCGCGGGCGGCCGGTGCACGGTGCTCCGCGGGGGCGTCACCTACCGGATCGACGCCGTCCGGCCCTGCGACACGGAGGTGGGCCTGCGCGCGTTCGGCTTCCCCGCAGCCCTGGTGCTGCGCCTGTCGCGCCGCCGGGAGTTCCGCCACCTGCACGTGGCGACGCCTCCTGCCCGTGGCGACGCGGAAATCGATCGCGCGGCGGGATAGAGCTGTGTGATGGTGCCCGGGTGGCCCAACCGATCCTCCGCACCGACCGTCTGCTGCTGGTCCCGCTCGCGGACCGCCACCTCGGGCTGGAGGTCGAGCTCGACTCCGACCCGGAGGTGCTGCGCTATCTCTTCGGCCGGGCCCGGAGCCGGGACGAGGTGGCCGCCTCGCACGCGCGGCGAATGGCCGAGGCCGGCCCGGTGGACGGGCTGGGGTTCTGGATGGCGTTCGCGGCCGGCGGCGCGGAGGACGACTTCGTCGGGCTCATGATGCTGCCCCCGGCGCACGGGCCCGACCAGCCCGACGACCCCACGGTGGCCGACCTCGGCTACCGGCTGGCGCGCCGGCACTGGCGCAAGGGCCTGGCCAGCGAGGCCTCCCGGGCCCTGCTGGCGCACGCCTTCGACACCGTCGGGCAGCGCCGGGTGATCGCGCAGACCATGACGGTGAACGCCGGCTCCCAGGGCGTCATGAGGGCCGTCGGGATGCGATATGTGCGCACCTACTACCCGTCCTGGGACGAGCCGCTGCCGGGAGCGGAGTCCGGCGAGGTCGAGTTCGAGATGACCCGGGCGATGTGGGCCGGTCAACGACGGTAGGCCCCGGCGCGGATGACAGACTTGGGCCATGGGGTTGTTCACGGTGGCGCGGGCACGGACGGAACTCACCCGGCTGCGGCCACTGCTCGACGAGCTCGTCGTCGTCCGGGCCGACCTGGTGGAGTTGTCCGCCGCGCTGTCCACGGACGGCGCGCCGAGCGCGCTGGGCGGCCTGCCCGAGCGGAAGGCCGCGGAGGCCCGGCTCAACGAGCTGATGACCGAGGTGCAGGAGACCGGGGCGGATCTCAAGGGCGTGGCGCCGCTGCTCGTCGACTTCCCCGCCGACCTCGACGGCATACCGGTGCTGTTGTGCTGGCTGGAGGGCGAGCCGGAGCTGGCCTGGTACCACCGCCTCGACCTCGGCTTCGCCGGACGGCGCCGACTGCCCTGACCCGGCCGGCGCCGAGCCGCGGCGCGCTCATTCCTCCTGGGGCACCAGCAGGGGATGCCGGACGGCGTCCCGTTCCGCCAGCCGCTGCACCGCGCGGCGGTACTGCTCCGCGTTGATCTCGCCGGCCAGCAACTGCCCGGCGAGCACGCCCTCCAGCGTCTCCGGCACCCCCGGCGCGGGGATCCGGGTGGAGTCCTTCGAGGATTCTTCCGCGGCCTCGTCCGAAGTGTCCTTGACGGCCGCCCAGGCGGTCGCCACGACGATGGCCGCCAGTGTGATCGTCAGCAGCACCATGAAGATCATCGTCGCCATCACCTCCCAGCACCATCCTCGGCCCGACGAGCCTCGCAGACCAGAGCCGAATGTCCCAGGGATCCACGAAACAACAAGGTGCGGGACTTTCGTCCGAACAGGCAAAAGTTGGCTGTGATGGAGGCTATCTTTTGTCAAATTTGGACGCTAGCGTCTGCCTCAGACGTAACACGTGTGACACAAACCCGGTGCTTCGGCGGCACCGGGCCTGGCGGTGCCCATCCCTCTGCACATAGCCACAGGTGGAGAAGCCATGAACGAGCCTCAGTCCCAGCCCCCGCTCACCCGCCGTAGCCTGCTCGCCGCCTCGGCCGGGGCCGCGGCCGCCATCGGCGCCGTCGGTCTTCCCGTGCTGCAGACCGCAACCCCGGCGCTCGCCCACGGCAAGCTCCGGGTCGAGCCGCTGATCCCGCCGCGCAACCGGGGCATCATCCTCTACAGCGTGCGGGACCGGATCGGCGCGGCGCCCGACGACTCGGGTGTCCCGTACGGCTTCGAGCGGGTGCTGGCCCGGCTCGCCGAGATCGGCTACCAGGAGATCGAGTTCGCCGGCTACAACCAGCACACGTCGATCCTGGGCCGGCAGATCACCCCGGCCGAGATCCGCAAGATCCTCGATGACAACGGCCTGGTCGCCAACGGCACCCACACCCAGATCAACGCGGCGACCTTCGAGCAGCAGCTGGACATCGCCCAGACGCTGGGCATGAAGCACATCGGCACCGGCAACGATCCGACCGGCAGCGCCTACCAGTCGGACTGGGACGCGGCCGCGGACACCTGGAACGAGTTGGGACGCGCCGCCCGCAAGCGGGGCGTCAAGCTCTACACCCACAACCATGACGCCGCGTACGGCTTCCTGCTCGACACCGGCCCGCTGGACGCCAACGGCAGGCCCACCCGCTCGTCCGGCGTCCGCAAGCTGGAGTACTTCTTCGGCAAGGCCGACCCGCGGTATGTCTACTTCGAAATGGACATCTACTGGGCGTACGTGGCGCGGTTCAAGCACAAGGAATACACCGACAAGTGGGGCCGGGTGCGAACGGACATCTTCGACCCGATCCTGACCGTGGCGCCGCGGACCGAGCGGTTCCCGCTCTTCCACGCCAAGGACGGCGACCGGGCGCCGGAGCAGGCGAACGGCCACGTGATGGTGCCGCTGGGCGAGGGTGACCTCAACTTCCAGCAGTTCTTCGAGGTCATCGGCGAGCAGAGCTACCACCATGCCAACTGGGAGCAGGACACCGCGCCGGGCGGTGCGGCCAACCCCGGGCAGTCGCTGGCCTTCGCCAAGACCAGCTATACCAATATGTCCGAGCTCACGATCTACCGCCACTAGGGCGTGTTTCAAAAGGGTCAGAGCCATTCGTTGATCGCGGTGACGGTGACTGTTGCTTCGTAACGGACGGCTAACTTGTCGTACCGGGTAGCCATGCCACGGTGGCGTTTGAGTCGATTGATACCGCACTCGACGGCGTGACGCTGCTGGTAGACGGTCGGATCGAACGCGGGTGGCCGGCCACCCTTCGATCCCTTCTTACGCCGGTTGGCGTCCTGATCGGCCTTGCTCGGGATGCAGGCTTTGATCCCGCGCCGGCGTAGATAATTGCGGTTGGCGTTCGAGGTGTACGCCTTGTCGGCCAGGGCTCGGTCCGGGCGAGTGCGGGGCCGGCCAGCGCCGAGCCGGGCCACGCTGATCTTGCCGAGCACGGTGGTGAACTGCGGGCTGTCCCCGCGCTGACCTGCGGTCAGCACCAGCGACAACGGCTTCTGGCCCTGCTCGCAGGCCAGATGCGTCTTGGTGGTCAGGCCCCCGCGGGAGCGACCCAGCGCGTGATCGGCCGGTTCGTGCTGTACACCACCGGGAGGTTCCTTCTGCGCGTCGCCGTCCCGGCGGGCCCCAGCGGCGTGTTGATGCGCACGGCTGACCGTGGAGTCCACGCTGACGTCCCAGCCGATACGCCCGGCGGCGTCGGCGTAGGCCTGTAACACCGCGAGTAGCCGCGCCCACGTGCCGTCACGTTGCCACCGGCGGAACAGCCCGTAGATCGTCTGCCACGGCGCGTACAACTCGGGAACGTCGCGCCACGGCGCGCCGACCCGGATCCGCCACCGGATCCCATCGATGAGCTGCCGTTTCGTCCATTTCGGCGGCCGACCCGTACCCGACGCCGGCAGCATCGGGGCCAGGACAGCCCACTGCGCGTCGGTCAGATCATGCCGCCTCGTCACCGGTAGGGTGCCCACGAGGTCTCCGGTTCTGGTGTGTCTTGGTCGATCCACCAAACTGCCGGAGACCTCGCTATTTATCGATCACCGCCACGCCGCAACTTCGACCCGGCCAACCCTCAACCACTTTTGAAACACGCCCTAG
>Ga0307515_10004713_pt1 | contig 27953 bp, 17 predicted proteins | sample 17_EM_MG_FD_194513 | JGI IMG/M metagenome (GOLD analysis project Ga0307515, IMG submission 194513) | Populus trichocarpa ectomycorrhiza microbial communities from riparian zone in the Pacific Northwest, United States - 17_EM | ecosystem: Host-associated > Plants > Roots > Unclassified | place... | reverse complement strand
TGGTAGTCATAGCCTCCTCAAATCATGTTGAGGGACTTCTGGCTCACTAGCAGGGAGGAGGGGGGAGCTTAGAAAGAGGGATAGTAAGATGAGAATAAGGGGTTCCTTCGTGCGTAGTGTTTTTAGTTGGTTCGTGCGTGGCCAGCTTGAGAGTGCAAAAGGGCGCGGACAACGCGGACAACGAGCGGGCCGGCGGGAGGTAGCACCACTGAGTTGACAAGGACATCTTTCGGCTGCTGAACCATAGGGTCGTCTGCATTGGCACTCAGCAGGGTTGTGGGGTTGATATATTCTGTTAAGTTGTGACTTATCGGGCAGGTATTCTTGACAGTTTCGCTGGCGAGCTGCAGGAAACACCTTGAAGGAATTGGAGCAAGGCGGGAGAAGGAAGGACGAAAAGGAACATGATATACTCTGTTGATAATCCGACTGGACTCTCTAGCAACATGTACATAGGTCTTATATACTAGTAGAGCACTGCGAGCGGTTGAACAGTCCGTACACAATAATGAGTCGGAGATCGAATGAGCCTGAAAGAATAAAGGAGGGGAAAACTATCAAAGTCCTGAAACTAACTACGATGGGAACCGAGACAGTCGAAACGCTAACCGTCAGTGAAATCAGGGGAACGTGATTTCGCCTAAGTAAGGAAAATGGGAATCGTCGCTGATGGGAATGGGGGTCGGGGCTCGAGGTCTAGATCTTCGTGTCAGGGTTGCTTGATGGAATGGTGGAGTGTGAGTCGGGAGGTGATGCGTTGTTGGTCGGTTCGTGTACGCGTCGGGAAAGTACTGGACGTGGGAGGCGGCAGCGGATACTCGATCGCCTATCACTTGCGATTTATCCAATGATGTAATCGTGGTCGTAACAGTATCCTCCCCTTACGCCCGAGCCCTCGAGGGAGCGAACTTGCTGGGCGCAAGGATCGTCGAATAAAAAGGGGGGTGGTAGGCGAAGACGATTTACCACATACCATAACGTCCAATGAACGATAACAACTCTATGCCGTCGTTGCAAACCGATATTTCCGAGGAGGTCGTGTACGACTACGGCTCTCGCGATCTTGTCAAATTTTGCTATTGCAGTATCTTGGTGCAGATTGAGATTGCGTCTTGCTTTCGTAACGATGTGGAGCCTTTATTCCCGTTGTTGAGTCGATTCTTGTCGGGGTCTATCAACCCGTACATATTTGCCGGGATCTTGTGTTGGTCTTGAGGCTAATTGGTCGAGTAGCTACAGGGATAGGATTCCAGAAATAGTGATGGTGATATCTCTCGGGCAGATTCTTTGGATGATGGAGATGTCCGGGGCCGAAAAGAATGATCTACTCCCTGGAACGGCAGGTTCTCGCCACCGTACGGCCATGCGCTGTGCGCGCAATATTGCTCAATGGTGGATGGTGGAATTCCACAAACGCGTAAAGAGGAACCCTTGGATCAGCTATCCTGGAGAAGTCGCAATGCCCAGAGGGCTGATGCCCATCGCTCTATGGCTCGGTGTTCGTGAGTACGGAGGGATATGGAGGGCCGGAGGTGGGGACGAGGACTTCGCAGATAGGGAACAAGTGGGATACCTCGGTGATAATCGAGTGGCGTCGGAGTACGACGTATTTTTGGTGTATGGGATCAGCACGGCTGGAGGACATGTGCTTCGCCCACCCTGGTACCGCGACCGATTCGTCGAGTGGGCTGAGGAGATCTCTAGGATGACGCACTTGCCGGATCTGACAAAACATTGTTCGCTACTTCAACACAACTGGTGCGGCACATATGGATGTCCGTACCCATATGTTACCGAAAGAATTATTGCGCCGACAGCCGACTTCCTGGATCGACAAGTCGTAAAGGAGAGCCCCACTCCGAGGCATATCTATGAGCGAGCTTTGTACCCGATGTGGGGGGCGTTTTTGAGAGACGAGAACATGGGCCAGGTGGAGGAGGAGGAGGAGAGAGAGCCTGACGACGATGATTATAGTCCCATTTCCGTCGAAGGGTAATGAGCTTTGCTAGTCTCTGATTTGATAATATACGTAGCTAATAGTACCGCTTTTCCCAATCCTTCGCTAACTTCTCCGGTCCCGGCTTGTCAGGGAATTGAGCATGGTAAGCTTCCGCGATCGGCTTGCCGGCGGCGTCGTTGAAGGCATTAGCAAGAATCCAGTCCGATGAATTGTTGGAGATCGGATAGCCGACCCATTTGACGTGATACGCGAGCTGACAGCGACGACGGGTGCGATTGTATTTGGAATCGATGATCCGTTCGATCAGGTACTCGGGTGTGCCGTCGACAATGATAGGTGGTGGCGGTGGCTGTTCGCGGTCGTCGAAGGTATTCGGGAACTCCGGTTCTAATTGAGAAACGTGAAAAACGGGGTGGATACAAATGGTGGAAGGGAGTTGAAGAGTAAAGGACACGGGGGATGGTTGGGAAACGATGGGGTAAGGGCCTAGCTTCCGTTCGGCTAGCTTCTTGGTGGTTCGATTGGTGCGAATGTGATCCGTGCGTACAAATACTTGGTTGCCGATGCGGAATGGCGGAGGCTGAGCGTGTTCACGATTGGCGGTCTGGATCATTGCGTCTTGAGCGTCTTTCATTTGCTCACGGAGGAAGCTGTGAATTTCGTCGAAGTTGACAGCGAAATGTCGGGCCCGAAGGTCAGTGACTTCTGCTTCCGGGGAAATGGCGATTGAGGGGTCGTAACTGCAAGTGGCGAAGAAGGGGGAAACGCCCGTTGTTGCATGTGGAGCGTTGTTGTAAGCGAATTCTGTGAGCGGTAACAACTTAGACCAATTGTTTTGCTGATAGTTGCAGTAGATCCGCAGGTATTGCTCTAACGTGCTGTTGATGCGTTCGACTTGTCCGTTGGCGGCGGGGTGATGACCAGAGGTGAAATGTAAACGCATGCGAAGGAGGGAGCCGAGGGAACGGAAGAAATGAGAGGTGAACTCGGATCCGCGATCCGATGACACATGTAGAGGGATTCCATGCTTTGCGAAGACGTGCATTACGAAGGCATCTGCAACGTCTATAGCAGTAGCGTTATCCGTAGTCGGAATGAATACACTTTCCTTGGTTAGACGATCGATAACCACGAGGATAGCCGTAAATCCGTTGGAGAGGGGTAACTGCTCGATGAAATCCATACTGATAGAGTGCCAAGGGCGATCGGGTATCGGAAGCGGTTGCAGTAGGCCGTATGGGCGATGTCGGTTGGGCTTGTTTCGAGCGCAGAGAACGCATTGCGCGACGAAGGTTTTGCAATCGGTGCGAATGCTGGGCCACGTAAAGTCCCTACGAAGGAGTGAGAGGGTCTTGTTGAAGCCGAAGTGGCCTGCGGTGATATGGTCGTGCTTCGATTGCAGGATGCGCGTGCGCAGGTTGCCTCTGGTTGGTCTATAGTCGGGGACGTATACGCGAGCGTCCAGGAGTAGTAGACCTGTTGAGGAGAGTGAGAAACGGGAAGAAGGGAGCCCTTCATGAAGGCGGTCGAGCTCCCGCTTGGCCAGGGGGTCAGATTGAAGGCCAGCCTTGATGTCTTCCATGAGTGCAGCGGCGTCGAGGATGGGAATAGGGATATCGGAAATGGAAGCGGCGTCTTTTGAAACCTCTTGTAGGCGCGTCGCGCGAAGTGAGGATGCCAGCTGTTCTTGCGAAAATACAGGGCGCAAATTTTGAGGGTTTGCGAGCGTGTAGTCCCTATCCTCCCCTTTAAGGTAGTAATCAACGCGGCGTGTGAGGGAATCGGGCTTTTCACCTAATTTCCCGGGCCGAAACCGTACCACCATATTAAACGCCGACAGGTACTCCGACCACCTTGCTTGATGACGAGAGAGGGTCTTCGTAGTAGCGAAATACTCAAGGTTTTTATGGTCGGTCACAACGTCGATGGTGTGAACAGGAGATTCGAGGTAGTGCCGCCAAGTCTTGAATGCCGCGAAGATTGCAAGTAGTTCCTTATTGTGGGTGTCATAGTTCAATTCTGCCACATGGAGAGTGCGGCTGAAGAATGCGACGGGATGAACATTGCCGTCCGCGGCCTGCAGGGAGAGAATGCCGGCGATCGCATAGTCGGAAGCGTCAGTTTCTACTATGGGGGACAACGCGGGATCGAAGTGGTGAAGGACAGGAGCATGTGTGAAGGCCTTCTTGAGGAGCATGAAGGCTTCTTGGCAAGCGGGCGACCAGTCCCACCGTGCGGTCTTGCGCGTGAGTCGAGTAAGGGGAACTGACATTTCTGAGTAGTTGGCGATAAATTGGTGGTAAAAATTAGCGAACCCAAGGAAGGATTGTACTTCCTTGACCTTTCGAGGGGTCGGCCAGTCCTTGATAACTTGTACCTTCGATTCATCCATCCGAATGCCGTCCGGGCTTATTACGAACCCTAGGAAGTTGGTGGTGTCGACGTTGAACTCGCATTTCTCGAGTTTGGCGAACAGGCTATTGGCACGAAGTCGGCGGAGGATCTCGCGCACATGTTTGAGGTGCTTGTCTGGGTTCTCGGAGTAGATCAGGATGTCGTCTAGGTAGACTACTACGCACACGTCCAATAGATCCTTGAAGACGTCATTCATGAATCGCTGGAAAGATGCTGGTGCGTTTGTAAGACCGTAGTGCATGACCTGAAACTTGTAAGAACCATAACGAGTATGGAAAGCCGTCTTCCATTTGTCTCCTTCGGCGATGCGGACGAGGTTGTATGCTCCTCGCAAATCGATTTTCGTGAAGACGTTTGCAGCACATAAGCGGTCGAGGAGGTCGGGGATTAATGGTAGGGGGTAGTGGTCCTTCCTGGTAATGCGATTGAGACCTCGGTAGTCGACTGCAAGGCGAAGCGAGCCATCTTTCTTTTTGATAAATAATATAGGGGCACCGGAAGGCGACTGGGAAGGGCGGATAAAGTGGTTGGAGAGGTTTTCGTCCAGGAACTGACGAAGGGCCAACTGCTCGACCTCAGAGAGGGAGTATATCGGCCCGAAAGGGGGTGTCGCGCCATCTTCTAGCTCGATCTTGTGGTCGTAGGAGTGACGAGGGGGCAAGGTCGTACCCTTGCTCTTGCTAAATACGTCCAGGTAATCGTGATACTCGGTAGGAACGTTGGGGCGGAGCATTTCGATTTCGATTTCGGAGGGATCGGCATTGGAAGATGAGGCAGCACAAGCAGGAAGAGATTTGATGAGTCCAGAGCAAAGGATCGAGGAATTATGATAGGAAGGAAGGCGAGTAAGAAGGCGAACCGCAGGTTCAGTGATGAAAGAAATAGGGATCTGTGCAGCGGCGGCCTGCAATGAGACTGACGGGGCTGGTTGGGGATCGGATGAAATATCTGAGGACTCTGCTAAGTTAGGTAGCGGAGTGGGAGTGCTCAGATCAGGAAATGCGCGCCTAGGAGTCGAGTGCGAAACATCGACAGGAGGAGAGTCGTTGGTTGGCGATCGGAATGTTATCGTGTGTGACATCCAGTCAATCGACGGATTGTTTTGGAGTAGCCATGAATATCCTAGTACGGCAACGGCGGAACGGTCCAGTGGAGTCAAGAGAAATCGGACGGAGTGTCAAGTGCCGCAGGGGAATTCGACGTCGAGTGTGGTATATTGGTGAATTAGGCCTTGAGAGGCAGTGGAGCCATCGAAAAGAGTGAGTCGAAGTGGGTTTTGAAGATTTTGCAGAGCGAAACCATTATCGATAGTGAAATGAGTGTCCATGAAATTATCGGAAGCGCCAGAATCGACGAGAGCTCAGATGTTTTTGGTGTTTTGGAGTTTGAATTCGATAAATAGAGCAGAATGAGCGGAAAAGGAAAGGGCATTGAGACGTACTTCCTCAAGGAGAGCCCAGTCAAACGAGGAGGACACGCTATTACTATCCGGCGTGTCTGCAGGTGAGGCCCCTAGTTTGGGAGCTCCGTAGACTCGTCTTCGGAAATGGAACCCTCGGTGTCAGGCTCTTCAATGAGTTCCTCGAGGTGCGCGGATCGTCCATGTGTCTTATCCTTGTTGGAAGGGCACTTGTCCGCGAAATGGTTCTTGGAACCGCAGATCATGCAAAGGTCGTTCTTGTGTCGACGTTCTTTCTCTTCTGGGAGCAGCTTACTGTCCGGACCCAGGATACTGGAGAGGTCGGTTCTCTTGGGCTTGGACGGCGAAGCGGAAGATGAGGCGGAGGGCGTTGAAGCTCTAGAGGTAGGCTTAGACTGAATGGTGTTGGATCGGTAGGATTGGGAAGTGGAGGCGGTAGCATTACCGCTGGTCGATTTCGCGCCAGACGACTTGGAGGAGCTACCTCTGTTAGAGGGGGCGCTGGATTGATCTTCGTCTCTTCGTTCCCAGTAGCGTAAATCGAGTTCTTGAGCCCTGAGGCATAAGCCGTCGAGGTTGGTAGGGCGACCGGCGAATATGAGGCCGTCCTTGATACGCGGTGCGAGGCCCTTGTAGTACTTGGCGTAGAGAGCGTGGTTGTTAAAGCCGGTGAGCGCAGCGTACTCGTTGAATTCGACATTGTACTTAGCGATGTGGTGATTGTCCTTCATAGAAAGATTGTCCAGCTTGAGCGTGGCGGAAGCGACGGGGTCAGGCTCGCCGAAGGTTGATTTCAGCTCTTCTTCGAACGCATTCCATACATACGCGTGCAGTGGGAGGTCGATTTCGTCGAGGGAGAGAATGGGCTCGAACCAACGGAGAGCCGTGCCCTTGAGGTACGATACGGCGTACATAATCTTGAGTTCGTCGTTTGCAAAGGCTTGAGGAGAGCTTCGAAAAACCAACTTGCATTGAGATAGAAAGGCACGAAGCTTCGATGGGTCGGTGCCGTCGTATGAGTCAGGCTCACGAGCCTTGACATGTTGACGAGGGACGCCTTCTCGACCTTGAGGGATGGGCGCAGGTGCAGCTGGGGGTGGAGCAGCTGGTAGGTTGGCAGTCATAGCTTGGAACAATGCGGACATAGCTTGCTGTAGGGTTGGATCTATAGCAGGCGGAGCTTGCGGGGCTTGAGGGGTTTCAGGGGCTGGAGTTTCGGATGCTAGTGTTTGCTGGTGGGGGGGAACGTCGTGCTCGTCATTGGCAGACATCAAGGAAGGAGTTGGGGTGGGGGTAGATGGAATAATGAGCGTAGAGGGTTGTGATACGGATGACTTTGCTTGGCTACGGGTAATCCTAGTTGGGTGCATGCACTATCGGTGATTCCAGCAGTACAGTCGGATTATACTGTTAAGTTGTGACTTATTGGGCAGGTATTCTCGACAGTTTCGCTGGCGAGCTGCAGGAAACACCTTGAAGGAATTGGAGCAAGGCGGGAGAAGGAAGGACGAAAAGGAACATGATATACTCTGTTGATAATCCGACTGGACTCTCTAGCAACATGTACATAGGTCTTATATACTAGTAGAGCACTGCGAGCGGTTGAACAGTCCGTACACAATAATGAGTCGGAGATCGAATGAGCCTGAAAGAATAAAGGAGGGGAAAACTATCAAAGTCCTGAAACTAACTATGATGGGAACCGAGACAGTCGAAACGCTAACCGTCAGTGAAATCAGGGGAACGTGATTTCGCCTAAGTAAGGAAAATGGGAATCGTCACTGATGGGAATGGGGGTCGGGGCTCGAGGTCTAGATCTTCGTGTCAGGGTTGCTTGATGGAATGGTGGAGTGCGAGTCGGGAGGTGATGCGTTGTTGGTCGGTTCGTGTACGCGTCGGGAAAGTACTGGACGTGGGAGGCGGCAGCGGATACTCGATCGCCTATCGCTTGCGATTTATCCAATGATGTAATCATGGTCGTAACATATTTGCAGAGCACCAGTGGTACTCAAAGCAAATGACCCAATGTGAAACAGGTTGGGGATTGACAGATCAATAGGTCTGGTTGACAGATCCGGTTACCAACCAATCAAGGTGTGTGATGGTGTGACAGAATTGAGGCTGAAATAGCAAGTCATGAATGTACTTTAGTCATCTAATTAGGTTTATAAGTGATAATAAGGGATAATAATTTTTAATGATAATAAACAATAGTTTATTATGTATAAAAATATAGGAAATGGCCAACGGCTTGAGGTTACTGAGGCTATGTTTGGGGGTGTGGCCAGCCATTGAAAGGGCGCGTCAGCAAACGTAGTGAATATAATAATGTATATATTTTATAATTATAAATAAAATTATTATGTATAAAATGGCATCTGCGACAATGAGAGCTGCTATGGCTGTCAAGGCCACTTGTGAGGTGACCAGCTGGTGCTTTGCAGGCGAGTCTTTGCATGTCATATACTTGGATTAGACACATAAGCGTCCTACATCCTACATCTTACACCAAGTACGCTTCCAACCCAACACTCAGGTTCTCGTACATTCACTAACCCTCCAGACCCTCTGAACCTTCCAGACCTGCCTTGCATGCTCTTCTCCTTGTCATTCCATGCGAAGCTAGCTCCTGCATATCATTGTGGTTAGCACCAGATTTTTAGTAGAATAATTCAGGGCGGCAAAACGTGCAATCAGTGACTCACCCACATTTCCTAGACTTTTCCAACCCCTTGGTATCAAGTCACTGCAGTACTTATAGAGTCCTATCACATTATAGTCATTGATGTGTCTTGCCTTTCGTGTCTGCTGGTTGTATGGTTGAGGTAAGCTCCAAAACTGGATGGAGTTTGAATGTCACATTTATGCTTGAATCCCGTCACACCTCGAATGATTGGCAACCGGATCTGTCAACTGGACCTGTCGATCTGCCAATCCCCAACTGTTTCACATTGGGTCATTAACCTGAGGTGCTGGTGGTGGTTCCAAAAGACTGAAAGAAAGCACCAAATGTACTCTTCACAAAACGGAGGAATTAATAGATATATACTCTTGTCCCAGTGGTCACTCTTGGCCCCGAAGCGAGTGGGACACTTTGCTCAACACTTTTGTCACAAGAAATCACCTGGGTAACTGTGCCCGTGAGGACCAGGATATAGGCGAGGAGTGGTGGCACAATTGACAGTAGCTATAGCACCTCAACCACAATGATTTGGTGGTCCCTGTGGGGTACAATTGTAGCCAAGTGGTTTCCATGAGTTCTGCTTCTGTAACATGGGTGATGTTGCAAGGCCTACTGGGAGGAATAGTGGCTCCCCTAATTCCATGCCATACATTCACTTCTGTAGTACTGAAAAATAATAATGTATTTGCATCTGCTACTCTCTAGTCTGAATCTATATTGTTCTTCTGTTTTTTCATATTCTTTCTCATACTCTTTCTCAACCCTCAGTCCCTTCACGTGATTCAACAAGAATTCTATTCAACAGCAGAATACAATTCTCAGTGTGACATCGAGTACCGAGACTACGCCATAAGTGTAAGCCGAGGTACAAGGCTGGAGTAGGTGAGTCAAGTGTACTCAGTATGCTATACACCAAGAAAATGACAAGGGGATGATGAGTAGGGGGGGGGCAGCGGCAAATGTGCAAGGTTGGGGTGGAGTATGAGTTCCACCACAAAGGCCTTTCACCCTTAGGGCTCATCAGGCACAATGGCTGTCCAAACAATACCAGCACCAACGGGAATAACCTGAGGGATACAGGCGCTGGGCGAATGTTCCATGAGTAACAACCCTGCAAGTCAGATATGAATCTACCAATCGCATGAATTACCTTCATGCTCTTTCAATTGGTCCCTTCAGCGCTCCCACAGAAGGTACCCCATGAGGGCTTCTAAATGCAATGGGCCTAGGCCCCGGGGATAGAGTCCAATTAAGAACCCATCCCGAAGAAGTCTTTCAATTGAAAGAAGGGATCCACAGATTCAAAGTGAATAGAATAGTGATGAACAGAGAAGAACACCACCTAAATCTGCCTGCGGAAATGTTGACTCCTGCTGGTGTAGCGTGATGGCTATCACAACTAAACCTCTGAAACATAGAGTACTAGAATAGAGACGTCAACATGCAACTTTTCTCTAAAAAGAACCTTCCTTTGTTTTGCTGACTAAGGTTAGGTTTTAATGCGGTTGCCTTTCTAGGATGTCAATACAAACTGTTGTGGACCAATTGGCCCACTGTGAGGCTGGTTGCCCAGGCTCACAATTCACCATAACAGCCCACTCCCATGACATCACCAGCTAACCCGCTATGACGACACAAAGGAAGTCACTAAATGTGGGGACTAAATGCCAGCAACAAAGGAAGTAGGGTTAGGGCTAGGTTTGCAAGCAATACAGTTAAGTACAGCTTAAATGAATAAAGTTACTCGAACTTACTTAGGGTTGGGGTTAGGAATGCCTGCCCTTTTTGATCCTGGGCAGGGACACGGATATTTGGGTATTATATCTTCTCCCAAACACTGTCTAAGGTTGAGCAGACAGACATTATGGGTCCTAACCTTTAACCTAACCAACAGGTAAATAAGCAAATACGACCTTAAAGTTGAAAGATGACACTTCCCAATACTAGAGGTGGTTGGTCCGAGGGACATGTTCCCAGGTAAAACTGTAGTCCTCAAGTGTGTACTTGGGCCATTGTATTTGGAGTTCGTCCTCTTCTCATTGGTCTACAGACCAACCAGCAAGAGCTAATTTACCATGTTGACCTAGAATACCTAGTAAGGAGTGGTTATGTTTATTCTCTTTATTGCCGAGGTTAAGCAGATGTTTCTGAGAGGCAACTAACCTTCCAAACCATTTCCAAATGCTTTGTGCAAAAGGTCCTTCATAACTTGGATCCACAACATCACCGCCTTGACAGCAATGGTTTATCCAAGTCATCCTTTCCTCTTCACAGATGGTGCCTGCAGCACTACGCATAGCTTTGGTAACCATTCCTAGGTTTAATTTTTGCCAAACCAGATTCATATCAGACTTCAGGGGCCAAATGCGCTCAACATCACTTAGCGTGTTATGCTTTGTGACCCAATCAAGCCGATTTTTATACACATTTTCTTTAGATCCCTTGATCCATTGTATGACCATAGCTGGAGGGTACCCGCACGAGATGTAAAGGTCTTTCAACCAATCCAGTTCCTCAGCATAAATCGCAGAGGACCAACTTGCAACGGTGAACCTGTGTACAGTACTTCAGATTTGAAGGCTCCATGAAGGAGCTGGAGCGCGTGTCCAGTACACCATGGCAGTCTTTCAAAGTTATTCATTGGCTTTCGGTAAGGTCTATACAGTGAGCAAAAAAACTGATTCACAGAAGGTCAAATTTTGCTTGTGACTCAAATTATGGCCCAGAGAACAAAGCTGAACCCGTGGGAATTTGTCTTAACAAAGCTAGGTATCATGTCCTTTGTTGTGCCAAACACTAAATATTTGGCCCTCTTTGTTGATTTGATATTGACTTTAGAAAGGTCCCCACTCAATGAATCAGTTTTTTGCCTGCACTAAAATGGGCCTAATCATATGATATCACATGGCTAAACCTAAAATATCATGTAACCTGCATTCAAGAGTATATATACCACCTCTGGGCATCAACCACCCCCTGGAAAACATGTCCTCCAACACCCAGCAACTATTGGGACTTTACTCCAAAATGGCAAATCCTGTCACCAGGTGGCTGCTCAGATGCATGTCAGCTACTCTACAGTTCAAATACTTTACTCCTATGTGAAAGACAGCCTGCCCAAGCACCTGGTGGGCACCCAAAGTGGCACCCTGTCATCTGGCACAACCTGCTCTCTAGAGCTCTCCCTACTGTCACCTGCAGGAATCTAGTTTAAGACCCCGTTGTCTGTTGGAGACACCAATACACCCACCTCTGCTTCTTTCCACTTTTTTTTTTTTTTTTTTTTGTGGGTCAGGGAGGCGGCTCTGCCACCAAGTCTGATGGCTCCAAGATGGGGGAATGGTCTCCCACCCCCACAAGAGGTAGCTCATACAGAAGTAGCACCCCATCGTCTGGCACTGCCTGTTCTCTAGAACTCTCCCTACCATCACCTGCAGGAATCTGGTTTAAGACCCCGTTACCTGTTGGAGGTACCAATACAGCTCTGCCTGCATTACCTGTGTAAGGAGGAGATGGTCTCCCGGCCTCCGAACACATGTAATCAGGGCTCCAAAGCTTCAGAGGGCAGGAGTGTGGGGGTCGCCAACAATCAGAAGACTGTGGAATACCCACTAAACCTGCAGGGGGCCTCCTGTCCGACATTGGCAAGGTGGCCACTACCCATGGGCAGGTAGTGGCGCCGTACCAGACTGCCCTAAAGTTGTTTAACGTCCCTCCCTGGGCCCGAGCCATGTGCCCACATTGTAGGTTCAAGCTAGGGCTGCTATCTCTACCTTACAGCAGGAGTAGAACCTGATCCCAGAGGGTAGTAGAAGGGTATTTGAGACGACATGGATTGATCAGTATGTTGTGCGGGGTCAGGCTACATGGACCTAGGCATAGGCGTGGTCTGTGAGCCTGATCTTGGGGTCTTTTCCGACCCAATCCAGGGTACAAAGGCTTGTATTTCTACAATAAAGCGAGACTACAGAATGGTCTGAGCCTACATGGCCACAACATCGCAAGCCAGATTTGACACCGAAGCGTAAACTACAGACTGTCGCAAACCCTACATGGTCAAAGCCAATTCAAAAACCGGGGCCCAGACAAAACCTCACGGCTGGCTACATGCTACCCTGGAAACAACTTAAGCAAGCAACCGGGGTCTTCCCCCGGGCCTACTGATGGCAGATTATTTTGTACTCTCGAGCCAATGGCAACTTACTAGGAAGCCACTGCTACGGCCCACACCAGGATTCCATCCCCAGCACTTCCTGTTCCAAGGCAGTGCAGTTTGAATTGCCTATCGGTGAGCCTATAGTGATTGGTTAAGTCGCACGCTCTAGCCAGTTCTAGGCCTGGATCCCCGTACTACCTCAGTTGCCGTCTTGCCGCAGTTGACCAGCCCTGCAGCCAGCCAGGGTCACAGGCCCGACACTGCAGAGGAACACCTGGCATCTCCACAGACTCCCCGGGGGTCACGGGGTGCCAGGGGGTCCATGTCGCACACTGGGGCAGGAACCCTCATGCACCTGTCATTGGGCTATGTGCTCAGGGGGAGTGAAACTACGACTAACGTCCCACGCCTTTACAATAGGGCTCACTGTGCCGACTCTTACAACGATGAAGTGGGGAGCTCACTGACCTGCACTCTAACTACTTACAAGTTCGGCTTGTTTTCAAATGCACCTATGAGTCTTATCGTCACTTATCACTAAAACCAAACTGGTGGCGGGGACCTGACCGAGAATGGCGAGGCCCTGCATCAGCTCAGGAATTCCCCTCTAGCGTCCCAGCAGTAGACTGGGATGGACTTACAGCCCGAGGTGTCAACGACCCCCCTGCATGCCTTCACTGCCGTATCCATAGCGCCACCACAGCGCCGTGGGCCTGGTACCCCCGTTTACCTCCAGCTTCCAGCAACCACCTTTAGCCCAACGCCCCCAAGCACGAATTACGTCCCTGTACTTGGGGGGCAGTTGCCCAGTTGGAACTACGTGGAAGTAGTGGTCGGGTCCAACCTCTGCTTCTTTCTTTTTTTCTTTTTTTTTTGTGGGTCAGGGAGGCAGCTCTGCTGCCGAAACCAAGAAGAGTCAGAGAGGGGAGATGGTCTCCTGGCCCCAGCAACTGACAGTTCCATGGAGTGACGCCCCATCATCCAGCACCGCCTGTTCTCTAGAACTCTCCCTACCGTCACCCACAGGAATCTGGTTTAAGACCCTGTTGCCTGTTGGAGGCGCCAATACAGCTGCTCTGTCTTCCAGGGGTGAGATGGTCTCCCAGCACCCCAAGAAGAGACAGAGATCCACCGCCAGCTTCAGAGGCCAGGAGTGTGGGGGTCGCCGACGACCGGAGCAATCACGGAATACCCACTAAACCTGTGGGGGGCCTCTTGTCCGACATTGGCAATGGTGACCCCTGCCTGCAGCTGACAGGGCATGCCGTACCGGACCACCCGTAAAATGTTTAACGTCCCTCCCTGGGCCCTTATTCTACACCCGCAAGCAGGCTCATACAAGGGCCACTATCTCCACCGTACAGCGGGAGTAAGACCCACTTCCAGAGGGTAGTAGAAGGGTCATGGGGACGACGTCATGGTTTGCTGGTGGTTAAAAACCAGGTGTCTGGGGTCTATCTGAACGCGCCATCAGTGAGCCTGACTTTGGTGTTGGCGGTTCTGTCGTCACTGTTGTCCTCCTCCCCCTGCACCAGGAGGTGAGTGGGGACTGGTAGTAGCAACTTCTCTTTCAGAAGGCCTCCGCAGAGCTGTGGTACAAATTTGAATCTATCCTTGTGTATTTCTTTCATGCACCACTTCCAGAGGGCCCAGTAGTAATTACCTATAATCCATTCACATTTTTGTCTGGTCTTCTTCAATGCTTTAAGGATCATTTTTCTCCCCTTGAATATGGGGAGTGCAGTCTCCTCCAGCTCCCTCAGGGCAAGTAGCGGGTACCATGGGGAATGGCCCCACGTGTCTGGCTGAAGAGTCTTAAAGCTGGTGGCTGGGGAAACCTCTTGTAAGGTGTCCATTAGTATTTCCAGCAGGGGCTGCAGCTTATAAGTCTCACATCCCAGTAAAATGTGCTGCAGGGACATTTCGTCGCCGCACGGACAGAATCGGCCCAGGTCGGACTTAGCCAGCCTGGTACTGTAGTACCTATGACCTAGGACCTGCGCCCCATTCATCTCCTTCCATAGCACCTCCTTCAAACCTTCCGGGATGGTAAGGTTCCATACCTTACCAATGTGACTACCCGGGTCTAAAACAACCCTGAACATGTTCCTGATTGAGACAGTCCATCTATCTGAGAAGGCCCCGAACTTAATAGTACTGGTCAGGGCCTGTATCCTAGCTCTCACGGTCAGCCTCGTCAGGTAGTCCAGGGGCTGGTGACACAGCACAGGGGCGACGTCTATCCATCCAGTCGGCACCACGATAGCCCTGATGTCAAAATTTCTCCCAGCAGCGCGACCCTCGTTAGCCAGTGCGTCTGCCAAGTTGTTCATGGCGTCATCGCCGTGGGCCTTAGCCTTCATGAAGTCGATTCTGCCCGTTCTATCCCGTAGTAAGTATAACAGGTATTGGAGAAGGGGTGTTGGTGGTTCCCTACTCATATGTCTAGGAGCATCCCCCCATCCATCTCGCTCCATAGCCAGGAGGCCTCCCTTGAGTAGCCCTAATACAAATGTTGAATCGGTGTGCACCACTATGTGGGCATTCTGCCAGGTGAGTAAGCACAGGACCACCGCTGCTACCTCCGCCATGTTATTAGACAGCACTGCGCCTGTCAATGAAATCTTGTCACTGAATTGCATGTCTGAAACCCATGCCGAGCCTGCTGAGCACCCATCTGTGCCATTGTCCTTTGCAGAGCCGTCTGTCCAAACATGTATGTCCCTGCTATACACTATCTCGTCATGTGGGCAGGAGTGTGTCTGCGGCAAAGGCGCATAGTCCTCCATGGGTATTCTAACCCTGGAAGCCTTATAAGCGTCCTTGACTATCCTTCCCGCGATAATGGAGTGGGGGGCTGTGAATGCTCTAACGCATCCCAGTGGGCCTGTCATGTTTGGCCATATATTAACACAGGCATTTCTCAGCCCACTCCTGTAGTTCTCCAGGGGGGACCAGGTAGAACTCTCCACAGCGCTTCTAATGGCGGAGATGGTCTTGCCGAGTCCTGTCCCACACAATGGGGGAGGGGTGTAGAGGTGGACCACCTTCTTCACCCCCTTCTGGACAAGTTTCAGCGTTTTCAGGAATCTCTGGGACCCCGGCCTTGGCGTAGCAGGGTGGTTCAACACAGGTGCTCCCATTCTAGCCTTTAGTGACGGCACCACGCATGCCAGGTCGACACCGAAACGCCTGGCTGTCATGAAAGCCTGGGATACCCTGTCCTGCAACAGGGAGGGTTTTGTATATGCTAGCTGTAGGAAGGGGTTCATCCCCCCGTACGTGCCTGACCTACTGGTGAAGGATGCCATTTTTAGATCCATCCAAGTCCATTGTTTCCAGGGCACATTTTGGTCCCCTGTAAATAGATCGCTGAGGAATTTTAGGTCCACAGCGTACTTCCAAGTATTAAGAGAGGGGGTGTTCAGACCTCCTTCCTCCAGTGGGACTTCCAGGGTGTTATACACCATCGCTGAGAATTTACCACATATGAAGTTCATTATTTTACCATTTATCTTCCTCTGTATGCTTGGTGGTATGCCATTCCCATCCATTAGGAAATGGCATCTGGATAGCATGAGGGCTTTGGCCAGGAGTGATCTGTTCCTCACAGAAGCACCTATCGCCCGCCATTGTGCAATTATTTTCTTTATATGAGCATCTATTTGGAGCCACCTTTGTTGGGCGTTATCCCTGCTGCCAATCCATACCCCTAGGACCCACAGTGGGTCTGATGGCGGTAGGATGTGTGCTCCGGGAATTGTAGAGCTCCCCATGCTCTGGCTGGTGAAGCATTCCAGCTGGAAGGCATGAGGGCCAACCGGCTTCACATCAGTCTTATCCATGTTAAATTTGGAACCGATCGCGTAGGACACGTCAGTTAGGCATCTGGAGACTCCTGGGATGGAGTCATGGGCACCTAGGAAGAGGTTGACGTCGTCTGCGTATAGCATGACTTTTACCAGCGCCAGGTCTGGCACCGAGAGGCCTAGGATGCGTTCCCTCAGTTTTATGGCCAGGGGTTCTATAGAGAAATTAAACAGCAAGCAAGACAGAGGGTCACCTTGCCGGACCCCCCGCTTCAGCGTGAGATATGGGCTATAGCCACTGTTGATCCACACACGCGACCTACATCCGTTAGTAAGGTCACTAATAAGCAGGATGAGGCCCGCAGGCAGTCCGAATGCCATCAGGACTCGTAACAGCCAGAGTTGGTCCACTCTATCATATGCTTTCACTTGGTCCAGTCCCACAATAAAGCCCGGTGTGTCTGTTGCATCGCATAGGTGTGCGACCTCTGAAGCCAACCTGGTATGCTCGTTCATGAGCCGGCCCGGTACAAATCCTTTTTGGTCCGGGTGTATTTTGGACATGGCCCAAGGCGCCAGTCTAGCGTTTATCAGGTTAGTGTACATTTTACAGTCAGTGTTCATAGAGGATATGGGTCTGTAATTCGAGACCAAAGTCGGGTCTCCTTTCTTGTAGAACAGGCTGATGTTAGCATCCTTGAATCCTTCTTGGGAGGAGCCCTGATCTGAGATGTCAGCTGTGAGCTCGGAGAACACACTCCAGAATGTTCGTGGGGGTGGCGTGATAACCTGGAGGCTGTCCAGCTTTTTGATAAGTTTCTTCCAGAATCCGTAGGGGATACCATTGGGCCCTGGAGCTGTATTCGGCATTTTAGAGAGGAGGGACCTCATTTCCTCCTCTGTGAAGGGTCCCTTGGCAATGTCCTCTGGGTCGGGGTTCGGACGGAGTAGGCCTTGGAGCCTGACCTCCTCCAGGAGGGCCTCCTGTGCTGCCTCCTGTGCCTGATCAAGTGGTTCTGGGGTGTGTAAGTGGTAGAAGTAATCCTTGGCCACCTCAGCCATACCCTTCAGGTCTGTTCGGGCGATGTCCTCGTCAGGCCTCCTGAGGCCTTCCACCGAGACAGATGCTCTGCTTCCTCTTTCGTCTAGCTCCTTGTTAGAAAACTGCTTGAACCATTCTGATGCATGTGTTCTAGTCAGTTTCTCCCACTTGCCTCTGGTGGACTTCTCAAATCGGTCAGCCCTTTCTTGTAGGAGTTTCGCGACACCTTTTGCATCCGTGGGCCTTGCGAACACAGGAGGCGTGTTAGCATCTCCATGTGGGGTGGTGTTAGAGCGTTGTATCAGTGTTTTCCAAGGGGAGCTTTCACTCGGCACGAAGTGCCGACTTTGTTTTGGTGCAACTTCATACGCCGGGATCGCTGCAGGCCACTTGGTGGGCGTCCTAGCGGGGGGGGCACGCCTGTTCCAGATCTGCCTATTAGCCCAGGTGACGGTGCCCATTATCTCTTCAGGCAGTATAGTCTCATTCCTCAGGGCGGTTACCCAGTCCTTTTTTCTCGAGGACTTCATGGCCTTTATTTCCTTTAAACCTATCGATAGGACCAAGTCCTTAAAGATCTTCCAACTCTCCAGGGAGACTGGTCCGTCTTCAGACAATGACTTCCACCCCTGCAAGACACCTGGCCAGAACTTACGTGCCTTATCCAAGGCCTCCAGGTCTGGGAGTCTGAGTGCTGGGATCACTTTCTCGACTTTGGGCCTCCGTACATGCACCATTGCAGTTATCAGTCTGTGATCTGACCAACCAGTGTCCATAGGGACCACAGCGCCATCCGACCACCCCAGGTAGGGCCGGTAAATTCTGTCCAACCTCGAGTAGACCCTTCCGTGATGTGTCTTCTTACTGTACGACCAGAACGAGGGGGCAGGATCCTCTCCAGCCATATCTGTTAGGCCGCATAGGTTTTTAATTCTTTCGAAGCACAACAGTATTCTCAAGGGGGCTCTGTCAGCGTGTCCAGTTGGGAATCTGTCCTTAGCAAATTCCACGAAGTTCCAGTCTCCCGCTGCAAAGCAGCCGCCCCAGTGTGTCCTCACTTGTCTCCGCACGAAGGCGGACAGTCTCTCATGGAGTCTCTCATAGAATTCCGCAAGAGAGGTTTGCCCCTTGGATATATCCCTGTATACACCCAGGATCCAGAATGATTCTCTGCTCACGCGGTGTGACACATGGACCATTACTGCGTAGCCAGGCACTAGCACTTCTTTATGTAGTATGTCCCAGCCCGCTCCTGCCCTAACCAGTAGGGCTACCCCAGCTCTTGCTGCCAGGCCTGATTGTTCCAGGACCTGTACCCAGCGGCTGCATGGTAGTGATGTTGTGTGAGTCTCTGTTAATACCAGTATATCTATGTCTTCCAACGTCATTAGCTGTTCCGCAAATCACATTTTCTTCGCGCTGTTTGGGTCTTCCCTAGTGCCCTGGCCACACATATTCCAGGTAGCTAGTTTAAAAGTTCTCCATGTTAGTAGTATGGGGGGATCATTAGGCTCTGCCTCGGCCCCATTCGGGAGCTTCCCTCCAGCCCTTTCGGGGGCCGAGGTCTGTCCCATGTTAGGAGAGGGGGGTGGATCATGGTTGGAGCCTGCAGCTCTCCGCCCCGAGGCTGCAGGGTGGGGGGATTCGCCTTCATGGTTGTTTGTGACACTGGCAGCCACCACACCAGCCAGGGAGGTACCTGCTGTCCCTCCACTGTCACCGTCAGCCCCTCGGCCCTGAGCCAGGTAGCCGACAGCCTTTGCGGGACATCTTGATGTTGTGAGCTTGTATTCCATGGAGCTGTGGAGGGGGATTGCCCCGTTAGTGACCTTGAGCCTGTAGTAAGAGAACGCCGGAGGGTCATGGCTAATTCCCTTCTAAATTTTTTGTTGGATGTGTATCAGTCAGGCAGAGCCTAGTTGTATCAGATGTTAACATAGCTATTCATTGGGCACAGTACATATGCCCTTTCCTGGGGCTTGTGGGGGTCAGATAACGGGGATCAGCAGATACAAACAAAATACTGAGTCGTAGCCAGAAGCCAGATCAGTACAAATATGAGTGAAACGGTCCATTAATCGTCACACAGAATAATCTCTAGAGCCTTATTCGTGGTCTCTTCCTGTTCCTCCTTGGCCTCCTCTTGTTCCTCCTTCGCATCCTCAGGGATGTCCGCATTTGGGGAGATTCCCCAGATACACTTGCTCTTTTTCGAGCCTCTCGACCCTACCGAGGTCTTATCCACTTTACCTTTACTGGCCTTTTTCTCCACCTTCTCTTTCTGCTTCTCCAAGGCATGCTTGATAGTCCCTGGCACTGCACTAGCATACAGTGAGCAAAAAAACTGATTCACAGAAGGTCAAATTTTGCTTGCAAGTCAAATTATGGCCCAAGGAACAAAGGTAAATCCGTGGAAAATTCAGGATACAAAGGTAGATATCGTGTCCTTTGTTATACCAGAGTTCAGAACTTCAGTCTCAGCCAATCATTTAATATACAGTTTACAATCAAGCAGACTCGATGAATCAGTTTTTTTGCTGGCACTTGGTTTGGGCCCTTTTGGCCTTTATCACTGCCCCTATCCTTCTGGGCTTGCTCTCAATCACATTTCCACAAACCTTACTTGGTGTTCTATCCCATTCCACCAGCACTTGCCCCCAAAGCTCATCCATACCAGCAGGAGGGGCCCATAGACATTGGGCTGCCACATGAGGTGTTGCCACCCATATTCAAATGGGCTGAGGCTGGGTGACTGCAGGCCACTTCAAGACAATGACCTTGATCTATTGGAACCATTTTGAAGCCTTCTTGAAGGTGTATTTAGGGTCATTATCCTGTTGAAAGGTGAGTGGAGGCATGTCCAGCTGACAAAACTCCACAATAGCCAGGAATTCAACTTGAAGAATGCTGGTGTGCAGCTCAGCATCTATTCTCCTATCTATCATGCACATATGATCCACTCCTTGGGCAGGTGCACAGCCCCAAACCATCAGGAATCTGCCCCCAAAGTTGACAATCCACTGATCTGATTGTGCTTCAGGCCAGACCCAGGTTTTTTCCATACCCAGGCCATCCCATTTGACCCCATCCCATTAATATTAGTCTCATGTGACCAATTCACCCTGCCCAAGTCCTCCAGAGTCCAGTGCTGGTGCTCCAACACTCCCCTGCCAACGAGCCCTTGAAAGAAGTGGCCTGTTCTTCTCTATGGCAGTCTTAAGACCTGCCTTTCTCAAGGTATTAATAACTGGTTGGAGGGTAATATTGAGGTCTGAAAGTCTCTTGAATTGTGAGCCAGTATCAGCTGCTCCAGAGGTGACTCTTTGGGCAAGGAGGAATTGACCATTTACTATGAGCTGCCTTGGGTGCCCACCAGGTGCTTGGGCAGGCCGTCTTTGACAGAGGAGTAAAGTATTTGAACTATAGAGTAGCTGACATGCATCTGGGCAGCCACCTGGTGACAGGATTTGTCATTTTGGAGTAAAGTCACAATAGTTGCTGGGTGTTAGAGGACATGTTTTCCAGGGGGTGGTTGATGCCCATGGGTAGTATATATACTCTTGAAGGCAGGTTACATGATATTTTAGGTTTAGCCAAGTGATATCATATGACTAGGCCCATTTTAGTGCAGGCAAAAAAACTGATTCATTGAGTGGGGCCCCTTCTAAAGTCAATATCAAATCAACAAAAGAAGCCAAATATTTAGTGTTTGGTACAACAAAGGACATGATACCTAGCTTTGTTATCACAAATTCCCACAGGTTTACCTTTGTTCTCTGGGCTATAATTTGACTCACAAGCAAAATTTGACCTTCTGTGAATCGGTTTTTTTGCTCACTGTATGTCTCTCTTGCCACGGTAGCATTTAGTCTTGATGCCTTGGTGCTCCCCTGCTTGCTAGCTGCCTCTGCACTGGCCGCCATATGGATGTTGCAGTCATTCCACACTTTTCTCCTGATGGCAGAGAAGCCATAAAAGAGAGGAATATAGGTGTCGTACATTTCGGCATCCTTGAACACACACAGTGCCAACCAGGCGGCTGCTGCTGGAGAAGCCAGGCCATCGCCCACAAGGACCTGCAGGATCACTAGGGCAGGGTGGTGGTCTCCATTGTCCTTGAAATGGGGCCAGGGTTCGCCTAGGAGGGCCACCAGGCCTCTGAAATCCTGTTGAGCTCGCAGCATGCCCACTGCCTTCGTGAAGAGTGGCCTGTTTGTGTTGTAGTTTCCAAGATTATTAACGTGCTGCAGGAATCTGGGGGAAATGGGCCTTGGTGCAATCGTGATCGGGGCTAGTTTGGGCCAGAGCGCATCCACCCTCGGGGAGTGGGAGACCCTATGTCGCCTTATCAGGATGCAGGTTCTCCACCACTGGTTTTCGAAAGACCTTGTCACTGGATCGTTGTATAGAAATTCTGGAGCATCCGTCCCAATGTCCATAACACCTCTTCTCCATGCGAATGCGAAGTCCATCCAGTCCCCCATGGGCTCATGGGTGTTATCCAGGAGGTTGAAAGACAGCATGAAGTCTCCCTTGAATTGCTTGACGGTGCTCTCCACCTCCTCTATACTAGCGGTGGGGAATGCCGATAGGAGTGTGTGTCTTAGGTGCCGCATGTCCACCACTGTTTGCATCCAAGCCATTGCGGTAGGCAAGTCATTCCCCTGCTTTTCGAGGGTGAGGGACAGGTGTTCCTCCACCATGCTGGGGAAGGCTGACACCATCTTCTTCAGATTTTGCAAGAAGGGTAGATCCTCATATGTATCTGAGGTGGACCGGGTGTCGTAGAGGGGTTCCTGGGTGTGGGGCGTGATCTTTCCAGACTTGGGAGAAGTGGGGTCAGGGATAGTCCAAGAATTGCTTCTCTTCTTCCCTTTGTCAGCTCTCGGAGGCTCTGTGCGTATGTCATCTGCAGTGATGCCCATGGCCGCTATAAGGGCTGCTCCCTGCAGAGGTCTGATATGGGAGAATAACAAAGACTCCTCCTCGTTCAAGGGGACTAGCGACGGTAGCATGGGGTTGGAGATGATGGGGAGCTGTACACTGGCCATGATGTCATCTCTATCTTGTTCATCTGTTCTTCCGAGCGCCAAAGAGGTCAGCGCGCGTTGAACCTCAGGATGATCCGCAATGTGCCTGTCTGGCAGGAGCGTGGTGTATGTTGGCTCATTTCCGCTTGTCAACTCGACGTCCATGAAGCTATCCAGCCATGTGTATTCCGTGGACAGCTTGCCTTCACTTGGTGCACCAGAGGCTGTGGTGTCCTTCTTAGTGGGGCTGATGGGCAGCTCTTGAGAGGCAACCTGGGGGGCGATTGGCGCAGTGCTCTGCGTCGGCGCAGCCTCTGCAGGGGGCAGGGTGTCACTGACGTGTGACCTGCTTTTGGAAGATGACTGTGACTTGTTCTCAGAGACATGCGTGAGCCCGGGGACGGCATGCAATATAGCAGGCGTGGAGTCTACATATTTGTTAGGGACCAAGACCACTGAAGTGGAGGCATAAATTTTTCATACAGGTGGCAGCATTATCGCCTGCAGGTTCCACTTGGTGCGCAGCACCTTGTGTAGGGATAGGCATAGAGCCTGGGCAATAGTGTGTCAAAGACATAATGTCAGTATTATGTTAAGTTTGTCATAGGGTGTACCCACTGCCGGGTTGTGGGGAGGGGGTGCCTAATAAGAACCTGTCATATTCAAATGACATAACCTGGTTTGAGATGGAGGCGGGCAGCCACCCCTCAGCTCTAAGCGCTGATAGGACCGAAGGCAAAGAGCCCTTGTGGGATTTACAGAGGAATTGTATTTTCGACTCTGTTAGACCCATGTCTTCTGTGATATTCCCATGCAATTGGAGCATGAGGAACTTGATCAGATTGTCCACGACGCTGTAGGGCGGGTCATTTTGGGGAGGGGGCGCAGCAATAGACATCCTTGCATCTCCGTCCGCCGAGGAGGCGTTATCTGCCGTCAGCCCTGTACTTTCTTCTGCTATCACCGACATGGGCACTGTGTGCAGGGGTTGTTGAGGTCTCGCTGCTGGTTGGGAAGGGGAGGCAGGGACCGGCAAAGGCGTTCCGGGAACCTGGGGTATTGGGAGTTCCCAGGATGACTTATCTAGGGAGATGATCCTTTCTGCGGCCTTCTTTTTGATGACAAGAGTTCTGGCCAGGTGGCTGATCAGGCTGTTGCCGCCGACTTTCATGAACGGGAGAGGGCATTCCTCCGTAAAGTGATCTGTCGAGTAACAGCATTGGCAGGCATAAGGGCGCCTGGCGCTCCAGGTGGGCTCGAAATTAAGGAGGGGGGATGACTCTGGGACAGAACCGTGTTTGTGCCCCCAAGTCATAGACCAAGGCCAGTAGACTGTTGTCGATTCCAGAATAAATGTTCCCCTGAATTTCGACATCGCACCGGCCTTCCAGACACCTAGTACGCGCCAACCCAGTTTAGTGTCTCCCATTTCAAATTCCAGGAGCTGTTTACGCATCTGTGCATAGATGGTAATATCGTCTGCCGGGGAGCCTTTGACCACCCATTCTAGGTCTCTGGCTCTCCCCGCAGGTGCGAATCTCCTGATGACATAGACCACATTCCCTTCTGATAGCCGAATGAGGTCATACTTCAGGGCATCCTTTTCTCCGTCTGAATTAGAGGGGACTGTGCATAGCATCCAGTCCTGCCTGGGATCCATTTTTTGCAGAGTCACCAAGCATCTCCATCGTGCAGCGAGCTTGGACCGGAGCGTCGACAATTTGGGATCTTTATACTGGGGGCCGACCTGTGCTACCCTGGCGATCATGAAATGGAAGCCTGGCTTGTTGTATATTTCCGAGAATTCCTCCCAGGTCCAGCTCTTCGTGGGCTCCATCGGGTCTTCATATCTGTTGTTCCACCAGGACATGCCTTTTGGCACCACCTTGGACAGCTCGTCAACGGTGTACAGCTCTAAGGGCCGTGGGAGGTACAGCTTAGAGTCTACAGGTTCGTCCATTTTCACGAGGAGACTATCGAGGGGCACCTTCCCTTCTGGTGTGGGGAACAGGGGAGCCACCCTCTTAATGTAGTCCTGGTAGTTAGTCTCAGGCCATAGCTCTTTAGCAGAAGGGCGAGGGGTCTTCTCAGGAGGTGCGACGTCTGGCACTTCGATGAACGAGGCGTTGTCCGTGATGGGGTCATCTCCCATCTCTGTGTCTGCGGGGTTCGCTTCACTGTCCAGCATATCCACTACCTTCTCCTGGTCCTGGATCTGCTGCGCTAGTTCTCTAGACAAGGTGCACACTTGACCAATGTCTAAGCCAGGGGCAGGGTTTTCCAAGGCTGCTTCTGCTTGTTTAAAATGCTCTAGCAGCGCCACCAGTTTCTCAGACTCCGCTGTCAGAGTCTCCTCATGCAGCCTTTCATCCTCCTGGATTGCACTGTACTCCGACTTCACCTTTGCCAGGATTGTGGAGAAGAACTCGGTGAGGGCGGGGATGCATTCCTTACGGTCAAACCCTTCCTGTTTCTTTAGGTCCTTGAGCTGCGCCATCGTATCTTTCCAGGCTGGGACAGCCAAGGTAGAGGGGAAGATGTCGAGCTCTGCCTTCAGAGAGTCCATAGTTTCATCTAGGGGGTCAGTGAGAGCTTTCTTCCATTGTGCGGCCGGAGAGCTGGGTTGTTTATGGGCAGGGGGGGGTGTGTAGGGGTGAAAAGGGCCTCGGCTTTTCTTATGCTTTCCTTTAACCCATGGCTTCGGTGCGGGGACTCCCAAGGGGACTGATGGCGCCATCACAGACTGTGGTGGTAGAGGAGGGTGGAGCTGTGGGATAGGTGGCAGTGGTTGTGCGTTGGGGTGGTTCAATGGCCATTGCGGGTAGCCTGCATTGTGGCTGGGATGTGGTCGGTGGGGCAGGTATGCGCCCACTTTCCAAGAAGACTTAGCCATGAAGAGCATCATAGCTCCGGATGTATACCTTGTGACCATATGGTAAAGACCCTCGGCCTGTTCCACTAGTAAGTAACCCGAGCGCTCCAGGAGTGGGCAGCTTATCAGTGCCCAGACCGTGGGGTAGAGGCTGAGCGCCTCGACCGTGGCTTCCCTGTTGCTACCCTTGACAGCAGCCAGGTAGCAGAGACCTGCAGGAAACTTCACATTTGCGAGTGGTCTCCAGGTATTCTTGGGCAAAGGGACGTGTATGACCAGTATGTCTGCCTTGGGCACTGTGTGCTTCCAGAGCACGACATTGTCCAGAGGGCAGGCTGCAGGAGTAAGTGTGACCTGTTTTGCCTGCGCACGGCAGGGCTTCTTCTTCCTGATGGCGGTAAACTTTGTGACTTTGACCGGGTGGGTCTGCTGCGGTCCGTGTAAGCAATAGTCGATGATGGCGACCGCCTTTGCCTCATCTATGATAGTCGCCCCTAGTAGGGACCTGGTTTTCATGGTGTGTGTTTGTCTCTGGGCTTCTGTATCTGAAAAGATAGGGTGGGTAAGTTAATGCCCGTAGGAAAAATTAGTTAAGCAAGTGGGGGTATCCAGGACCCGAGCTTGCTGTCTCCGTGTAGGCCTGGCCAGGGCTGGCCACGTCAGTAACGGGTATTAATTCAGTCACGTCCATGACCTCATGCCTGAGAATGGGATGGCTGTTATTTCAAGTGGGGAAGTGTCCACCAGTGTTTAGTGTGTTTGCCCGCACATGGATGTTATCCGGGGCGGAGAGCCCGTGGGCCCTACTGTTTCACATCGGAACTGCAATGCACTCCCCCAGGTCTGCCAGCCACGGGTCAACAGTGTGGTGAGGCTCGCCAGGGTGTTGGATATGTGCACTGGGGCATCCGAAGACCAACCAGTGCAGGCCCAACCTTGTCCAGGCGGGAGACGAAGGCTTCTATGGGTAGGACATCTACATGCAAGTCGCAGTAGGTGTGAACATATGGGCCTGGAGAGTGGGACATGTTGAGACGTCCACAAGTCCAGACAGTGAGCGCCTATTTTTCAAGTGGGGCCAGCCACCAGCATTTAGATGTTTATCCTGTGGTGTATGCCTGCACCCAGGGAGGGAGAGGCTCCCACTGGCGAATGTGTCCCCGAGGGGCGTTGTGCCTATGCTTTCGCCATTGTGCACAGGAGGGAAAGGCTCCCAAGTCAAAGTATTTCCCCTGAGGAACATTTACCTAACTGGGGCATCGCGTCTTGGCACACTGGCGGACAGGCAAAGCCAATCTACACAGCAGCGGCTTTTCCTCCACCCGGGGGTTAGCACCAGTGCCCGCCATGTCAGGGAATCGGCCCCAACGGATGCAGTGCATGGTTCCAGGACGTGCGATAGGGGTTAACCTAATACTCAGCTAGTACTGGACCAGCACACGTTGTTTCAAGTGGCGCTACCCACTGACCAGTTAATGGGAGGTGTCTCCCCCAGGTCACGACAGGCAGACCTTGTGGACCGCTGTAGCGGGGCACAGATGTTAGCCTGTAGGTGTCCATAAGACACCTGCGCATATCCATGGATGTGTTGTCCAGGTGAGCGTGCCGTCCTGACGGACGGCTTATGTTACTGTCACCCCTACTCCAGGTCAGAGGGGTGTGGGCACGCATACAGGTGGTGGCGCCCAAGCTCTGCCTATGCCCGGGCTGTCTTATGCCTTGCTACCAGTCTGTCCTAACTAGCATAGCTAGTGTGCGTGACTGGCAGGGGCTAGACCAAGGCCTGGGTGTTTGGGGGTGGCTGGCTGTAACTGCGGTGCTAGAAAATCCACAGTGGTCAGGGGGTGGGACATAGGGCCCCCGCACTCTAAGCGGGTGGGCTTCTCCAGCCAGCCGTAAGTCCATGCCCGACATGTGGGGAGTACCCCGAAGGGTGTGAGCTTCACTGCAGTGCAGGGCACAGCCTCGAGGGCAGATCGCCTTGTACACGCCTTGGGAGAAGGGGGGGTTTTACTCACAGGTGTGCGCAGCAGGGGGGGGTATTACAATAATGTGAAGGGTTGTGAAGGGAATGTGAAGGGCGGAGGATGTGAAGTGTGGAAGGGTAAGTGACAAAGGGAGTGAGTGAGTCACGTCACCAAGGGATAAAGGAGGAGTTGAGAGAGGGGGCGGTGCATGCGTGGCGTGTGCCTGTAGGGCACAATGAGCTCAAAATAAATCGTAGAAAACCGTACTACCCTAGTGATGCTTTGCTATGCCTGCAAGACGTGTTCGTGGCGATGGTGTCCCGTCCCATGGCCGAGAAGGTGGGGAAAACTACTCATAAAACAAGCGTAGGGAGAAAAAAAGCCCCACTGGGGCAGTGGCGGCGAGCCCAATGGCCCGGGAGCAGAGCCAGAGGTCTTCTGCACTCCCAGGCCTGGTGTCCATGACCACTATCAGCGAACCCAAAGGGAACTTACCAGTCGGAACCAACTTGGCGGTTGTGGTCGGGTCCAACCTCTGCTTCTTTCCACTTTTTTTTTTTTTTTTTTTTTTTTTTTTTTTTTTTTTGGGGGGGGGGGGG
>Ga0307515_10004712_pt1 | contig 27954 bp, 32 predicted proteins | sample 17_EM_MG_FD_194513 | JGI IMG/M metagenome (GOLD analysis project Ga0307515, IMG submission 194513) | Populus trichocarpa ectomycorrhiza microbial communities from riparian zone in the Pacific Northwest, United States - 17_EM | ecosystem: Host-associated > Plants > Roots > Unclassified | place... | reverse complement strand
GCCATATCGGGAATGGTACATTGACTCGCACACGAAATTCTCTTAAGTCCCAGTTTCTCATGATGATTTCCCCCATCTCTCTTTCTCGTCCACAACTCTACCATCATCGCAGAACACAAAGTTAAGTCATCCCTCTCTATCTCTCCATGCCATGATTATGAGTTAACACCGAGTACAGCATATACCGAGTACAGCATACACCGAGTACAGCATACACCGAGTACAGCATACACCGAGTACAGCATACACCGAGTACTGCATCGTCCCAAGATCGACTGTCTCCCGCTCCCAGCCAGTCTCTCATCTCTGGGCGGACCTTGTTGTACTTAACTCTCTACATTCCCACGATTACGAGTTAACCAATGAATAGAGTCTCAGCTGCCGTCGTGCCTCCCTCCCGATCTTACCGCCTCCAGATCGACCACCTCCAAGTACTCGTCCAATCTCGATCGATCATAGCCTCTAAGTGCATCTCCAAACTCGCTCGATTACGGCCTCCAAGTGCATCTCTGAGTTCAACTTGATCTCGGCCTCCAAGTGCATCTCTGAGTTCACTCGATCACAACCTCCCAGTGCATCTCCAAACTCGCTCGATTACGGCCTCCAAGTGCATCTCTGAGTTACTCGATCTCGGCCTCCAAATGCATCTCCAAACTCGCTCGATCACGGCCTCCAAATGCAACTTGATCTCGGCCTCCAAGTGCATCTCTGAGTTCACTCGATCACAACCTCCCAGTGCATCTCCAAACTCGCTCGATCATGGCCTCCAAGTGCATCTCCAAACTTGCTCGATCACGGCCTCCAAGTGCATCTCTAAGTTCTCTCAATCGGCGTCTCCTGGTGCTCCTCCGATTACGCTCGAGTACCGTCTGCAGCCAGATTGACCGTATAAGTATATATATAGAGACTTAGATAGATAATACATGCCATATTATGATGAAGCGAATCTTCTGACTGTAACAAAGACGAATCTGATATATGAAATGCCTTGTGGTTATGGAACCCGCAGAGCTGCGCAGAGGTCTCAACTTCTCTCGAAGTCTCCCGCAGACCTGGGCAAAGGTCTCAGCGGCTCCAAAATTTGACTATCCTAGAAGGAGCATCCTGAATGCACCTCCATAACTGCAGGTGCTTTCAGGAGCAACTTAGAATGCTCTTGTAGAGTCTGAGAGCACTATACTTAGCTCCAGGGGGGCCTGGGAGCATCTGGAAGTATTTGGGAGCACTGGTGAGGTCGACCAGAGTGTCTGGGAGGTTTGCGTGTGGCTTCCGGACCGGTTTACATTTTGCTGATGTTCTCTCACCGTCCAGCGGAGACGCATTTTCTTTCTTTGTCTTGGGTTGAATCTCCTGGTTTTTGTTCATTTTGTGCTTATGTGCTGTTTGAAATGCAATGGGGAAAAATTAAAAGGGGAATTAGGTACTGCCATACTCTGTATAAGAGTGAATACAGTATGATTCAGTCGACGGGTCGGAACAGATCTACTATTTAACCCTACCATGAGCTGGGAGTATATGGGTCTTTTTTCCGCCAGAAATAGTGTTGAACACCAGAAAAATATCGCGGCACTTCACTATCCACAACTGGCCACCTATTATCCACTGCTAACAGGAGGGCAGACTTGGAAAGTAGCGATTCAATATCAGCTGATGTACGGACATCCATGGCTGGTAGGCGAGGATGCGATGGAGAAGGAATCAGCCTTACAATGAAATCACGTGAGACACTGGGCGTGCGCTAGTGCACGCCCAGTGTCTCACGAGGGTGAATATCAGTGATGTTTGTGAAGACCAGAACGAGGTCCAAGATCTGGCGATGCGACTAGGGATTTCCAGGAATACGATGCAGATTATCGAGGGATGCCTTCCAAGGGGAATCGGCTTAGCCCTGCAGCCCCCCAGTGGCGAAAATTTACTATTTAGGGCACATGTGAGGGCCAATCAGAGTGATTCCGGTTATCAATACTTTGCATAGCCGGGCCTCACAAGCTGCATAGCCGGGCCTACAAACTGGTCTTTGCATAGCCGGGGTCATAAATTGTTTTTCAATCACATGCGTCCCACCAGCCTTTTTAGGCAATATTACTTCCGCAGGAAGGGAGCTGTGAGAAAATATGATACATGCATCCATGCCTGTACTGTCACAAAACGCGGGGTTATCTTGACCTTTGAATGAACCAGGGTGTTCCGGAACTCTGATTTTAGAACGACTCCACCCCCCCAAAGCTGCCCTAATCCCCATTCTCAGCCCAATCTCCTATTAACTTTCAATCCTACATTCTCAAACTCTGCCGAATGTTCTCCATCACTCCTGATCAAGCCCAGCGTGCCATCGATATTTGCCGGAACCATGACAACAGAACAGCGAGGAAAGTCCATCTTCTGCTTCTTCTGGCTCAATTCCTACGTGACCAGGCATTGGAACCGATAGCTGTTCAACCAAGCTGCGAGACTGATTCATATATACCTATAATTATTCCCTTCGATGCGCATTTTACCGCTGTTTTAATCAAAATCACCCCGAAGGCATATGATATCGACACTGAACAGTCGATATTTGCATGTAATTTTCGGTTCACCAGTTGCTGCTGTGTGCCTGACCGGAGGATTATATGCGAGGCGGTTCAACATGTCTACGACGCCTTCTATAAACCATTTACCGATCTCGCACATGAATTTAAAGAAAAGTATTACCTGGAAATATACTTGGAAACATTATGGGGCGCTGCTGATAAAGCTATAGATGGTGCACCTATGATGGGCAGTCAAAGAGCGAAAGCCCGGATTGTATCCAGAAGGCCGAGGAAGCGCTAGAAATATACAGACAACGATCATCCAAGTCTACTCGAGATCTACAAACACATTCTTCAGTCGAATTACATCCTGTCACGTACTTGGAGACCCCCCACCCAAATCAACCCAGGAGGAGAGACACTCTCGCACCACAAAAAACACATCGGAACTTGAACAACTTCCCACCAAAGCAATGCAGGACGATAGCTCACCAGCAATCAACACCACTACCACAAACATCCCCCCGACAAATGCGACTCAAGCTAAAAGAAGCATCGACAGATTCAAAACTAAGGCATGCATTAGATCACTTCATCAAATCACTGTCTAGTGACATCAGCCAAGATGAGATAGTCAACTTCACAAAGGCCAGCCACTACCTTACCCAAAGAATGTGCGAGGGAGATGTACGGGTGGATTTTACTCGGCGTGATTATGATGGACTAGTCTGTGCGGCAACTAAAGTTGACAAAGTTTACTGCGAGATAGAAGATATGACGACAAAAACAATTCGCATCATGCGAAACGTCCTGGAATTTTTAAAAGCGAGATATTACCAAGGTCTTTGTGAAGCTTTAAGTGGCTTCAGTGATAACTATATCAGGGAAAAAGTTTGCCTCTCTTCATTTCTGTTCTAACTATGATTGCTAACTAGTGGTAGGTAAATTCGAGTTTGGGAGTAGATGCTAAGTCTATGGAGGCACGTAATGGTAAAGCTGTTGAAATGTTTTCCAAAATTGTGTCTCGATTGGAGAACAAGGTCTTCCCGTTTAAGTACATCCTCACGCATGGAATGTCGCCTCTCCGTACCCTTGTGTCCTACACAAACAAACGCAACCGCGATGGAGTGATCGACGAGGTAGTTGACCGTCTTTCCAAAATAGAAATACAAGATCACCCGTCCCTGGAGTTTGTGAAAACATTTGGGCTATTTAAGCAGGTGGTTCCTAAGCCTGCTCCTGTATAGACCTTGCTCCAGTCCTAATGGCTAATGAACATTTTAGCCTAAAGCAGCTGCGGTTGAGGCTACTCGCAACGAGGAGAGAATACCATCTAATGAGACGCTGCAAGAGAGCAGCCTAGAATCAAATCGGCCCACTATCACGCCCGATTCCGCTAACGTATACCTTTTCTATTGTTTTAAGTCTTAGCTGGAAGGCTAATCATCGATGCATAGTCACCCGGCCAGAAGCGCCTTCGGAAAGCTAGCGATGAGGGAGACGGTCATCGAGGTTAGTAATTGTGTTTAGGATGAAGGCAGAGGCGCTAAACAATCTTAAGTAAAACGACCCAACCAAGGGTGTGAGAATGCCGAAGATGAGATAGCGCTACACGGCCAGGCATCTGAAAGCGATGACAGTAGCAAGGTTTGCTACCTTTCGGCTTCAGGTAGATAGTTGTGTTATACTAATCTGACCTAGCAGGATACACCTAGCACATTCTTCGGCAGCACTCAGAAGGTACAAGGTCGGATAGATTCGAACATTCCACCAGGCACCACCTACGAATACAGACCCCCTAACCTCTACTTCGAATGCCACCGTGGTGTCCCATACAACCTTTCCGACTTCAAATACAATCCTGACGATTCCGCATACGCCTTCCCTGTTATGACATATTATTGTGAGGTTTTGTGTTCTTGAGGGATCAGTGCGACGATATCTGCGGAGCCGCGAATGATCCTAAACCAAGTACTGATGTCAAGCACAGTACTATTTGAGTTAGCTTGAATAAATTCATTATCTGGTGGTCTCGTTCTTACACATCTCCTTTCTGCATTTTTTTACTCGTTTCCGTGATATCTGCTTCCAGCACCTCCGTTTTCAACCTGTAGCCAAAGCGAAATTTCTCGGCTCCATGGTACCCTTTAACATGTGAACCACAGTAAATGCTCACTTCAGAATCCTCATCCCACCGCAGAACAAGTATCCCAAGCTTCTGTCTTCCGTCCCTGATCTTGGGCCAGTAAGAGTATGCCATGCTCTCATGCACATCCATAACTCTCCTAAAACATGGAATTAAGGTATCAAAACTTCTAGAAAACCCCTTCTCAAATTAGGATTGATTAACTGACTAGGATATAGCACACAAACCTCATCCCGCAAGACGGCGTCACGGATAATGTTCAAATCGTCGGATTGAAGATCCTTCTTTAAACTTGATGTAATATCAATCACGCCATCATTTTCGAACTCTTCCATGGTGATGTGAAGATGGCAATGGCGTTGGTGACTGTATTCAGAGTGATGAAGTTCGGAGATGAGGGGTAAAGGCGGGGACAATATGTATGTCTGACGTGCTTAAGAGCCTCATCCTACGAAGGGTTACTGTATCCGAAACTAGGCTGCTAGGTGTTTGAGCAAAATCTGTTTGCGACTTTGTGTTACCTGAAAGCCTTATTCATATGGCACAGCCCGAGTGCACTAACACGTCAATCAGAATGATATATGCATCTTTCATTTGGCCTCTGAAAGTTCTGAACAAGGTGTTTCCGGGATTCCACACATATTTACCGTTAGCATACACACCTTCAACAACACCCTGCTTTGCCAAGACTTCCCTTCTTTTGGGCGGATTTGCTTTAAGCTTCATCTTCGCATACCAGTGTGTGTCCGCTTGTTTCCCCCTGGGAAGTAAGTGTCCCTCGTCGATTACAACGTTCGATACCACTCTACATCGACGCCAACTGGTAGTCACTCCCTTTTTAACTCTGGATGTTTTACGCCAGTTATACGACGCTTTCGACATGCTAGGAAGGTTAGGCAGCGAGTTCAATGCTGAGGACTGACCTGGCTACAATGGATTAGACCCTGCCACCTAATTACATATGATGCTGGAGTGTGGGGTAGTAATTTCCTTGCAGGAAAGGTCTGTTTGTTGCTTCGGGGATAAGGTGTGGGAGTACTTACTGCGATTGGAGAGATTGGCACGACTTTACCTCAGGCCATGATCGGTCGATTACAAACACATAAATATCCACCGCCAGCATGCAACTAAGCCGCTACAAGTAAGTTAGCGTCACAAAATCTTTCTTCAAATAGAATTTGCACTTCCCGAATTCTACCTTGTGTGATACTCAATATCCCTACTCACACACTCAGTTGATCCTTGCAAACGCATCCTCTGGATCCCTGCCTGGCATTTTCACTGAGGCATTTGGATGCTTGTAGCCTATCAACATTAATAATTAATATACGTGTTCCAACGAAGCTACAAACCTGGCGGCAGAAGCGGAGAGCCGTAACTCATACCCCGTATCGCGTACCACATAATATCATATATCACAACTACTAGCCCCCACATCTGCATACTCTCGGTAAAGGACAGGGTTGTGCAGAGCTGATGAGCAAGGAAAGTAGTCAGTTAGGTTTCATTGCCCCCACAATTTGGTGCATTTTTTTGCGTACGGTGGGCCGTCTCCTAGCTAGCGTCTCGATCGATCGCACCCTATTCTAGCCAGTTCACGGAGGATGTCAGTCCTTGGACCGGTCGGTCAGTTCATGGAGCCCAGTTACTCCGCGGGTTGACCGGTCACTCCGCGGACTGACATCCTCCGTGAACTGACTAGAACACGCCCAATCTTTTGTCATCCATACCACCCATTACCACAATCCATCGGTGCCACTCGCAGTCTCAACGCTGCAACGCGCCTTCTTAAATATCCAACCAACAGCCAATACCATTCTCCACTGCTTTCTCGCACCAACATCGAGGTCTCTGATCCTCCGAACCACAACGAAATCATCAAAGCGTTCGCTACTCCTCAATTCCTCATGGGTATTACGAGGATAGTAAAATATCCCGGCAATGGCGTGGACTTCCCCAAGAGACATGACCTTGTCTTACTACACTGGGTTGAACTAATGTTTGATGCTGTGTATGGCAGACCAACTTCTCTTGCTCTATGGCCTGTAGCTAACTATTGCCAAAAGAGTTGACTCTAGCGATCGGCACAGGGTCGGTGAGGTCTTCAAGCTTGATGGAAATGGCAAAGAAAACATACCACGTACTCAACAACGTTCTGGGCCTCGACGCGTTGATCATAACGGACACTTTCAGGCTGGGAAGATGGAATACTAGAGATGTCGTTAGGTGAAGAAGTGGTGCTCGAACTCACCCCGTATGTACTACAATCCTTGAAAGGCTTTTCTGACACTTTCTGTCCCTACAGCGACTATGCCTATGGTGAGAAGTAAGAATTTTATCTCACCACGATCACTACTACTCCTACCACCGCTTCTAAACTGTTGACAATGGGGTTTTGCGCGGGCGGAGGCTGGAAGTATATTAGTTGCTTTTGGGGATGGTCTTTTTTGCCTTGAGTTCGTCTCTTTCTTTCCGTATGTTAGGACAGTGTTATCTTCACTCGTTGAGTTGCCATTCAGTCCTGTTGCATGTGAGTCTCAGCATCGTCTGAAGTCTTGTATGAGAATGAAGACTAGTATGGAGATGGGGACTGTATGAGGGTATGCATCAGGACCAGGGTGATGCGTCTCATGTCAGATAGAGCATACGCGTACGCATATGGTAGATTGTACATATACGGTCTTTGGCCCTCGAGATAGAGCAATCAGTACATCTTCAACAAGTCCTATACGAACCAATTTCACCATAACACTGACTCCTCCTGCTCCTCCACTCTTTTTGGATAGGAGCCATGTGATATGATGATTACTTTTCATCTTTGAATAACTGGACGTTGTGTAAGCCCACGAGACTAGTGAGTTAGGATGCTGTTTCTGGGCTGTATCACGTATTGTCATTCAGTATGTCGCTAATGTTTGGCTTAACAAGATAACAAACACAACTTGCTTTGTTCTCTCTTTATGCAGCTTCGCAGTAGTGTACAAAGATAAGAAATGACAGAAAATAATGAAAACATATAATACTAAATATACTTGGAACTATAGAGTATTTCACGCAGGCGACGGCATTCGGCGTCCGATGCCTCGAGCTTCCGCACCACACCCTCGTATTGCTGCAGCAATGCACAGTAATTCTTCTGCAATTCCTCCTGTTTCTCCTGCTCCTGAGTTTTCTTACGTATGCGTAAGCGTGCTGAAGCTTGCCTGTTTTTAGCCCGTTTTATATTGCTCGGCGTGCCCGCAGTGGCTGTATCGATATTGATAGCATAATACTGGTTGTTGCGCTGTGGAGCAAGAGCGAAAGAAGTCGAAGAGGAGCTCGGATTAAAAGGATGAGCGAAATAAGGGTCTTGATTGTTGCACTGTGGGACAGGAATCGAAGAGGAGCTCGGATGAGCAGAATAAGGGTCTTGATTGTTGTGCTGAGGAATAGCAGAGAAAGGATTTGAAGAGGTTCTCGGAAAAGGAGCAGTGGAAGGATTCAAAGAGGTTCTCGGAAAAGGAGCAGGGGAAGGATTCAAAGAGGTTCTCCGATTAAAAGGAGCAAGGGAAGGATTCAAAGAGGTTCTCTGATTAAAAGGAGCAGAGAAAGGATGCGAAGAGGTTCTCGGAGCGGAAACAAAAGGGGTTGGATTGAAGCCTTTGGCGTCTTTATCATTTAATAAGTAACTTAGTTTGTTTTTTTTTGTTGGTACTGCTGTCGTTGTCGTTGTCATTGTCGCTGTCGTTGTCGTTGTCGCTGTCGTTGTAATCATATTGCATACGATCGCCCAAAGAAATAGAGGGAGGAGAATGTGTTTAAACAGGATACGCAATGAATGGCGCTATCTATAATTCATACTCTTCCTACTTATACTATGCGCTATTCTAATAAGAGAGGTCAATGTTTTGATGTATCACCTATCACCTATCACATAGTCATGCCGCACTTCCCATGATTAGCATAATCAGCGAGATGTTTCGTTTCACTCTATTAGGTGTACAAGTTCAACTTCATTTGTTCTACGTCAGGGAAGACTAGCTAGGAGGTCCGGGAAACGGGTGATGTATCCCACCACTGACATCATCACACCTCTAATCATAAAATAGGGTCCCTCGTCGACCTGAAACTCAATCAGCTTTCACCTTGAAATGCTTCCTCGAACGAGCGCTGTGTGAAGGGGACGACGGGTAGCAGGAGTGGAGCTCCGCCATCTAGCCGGCCAGCCCGGAGGCGGAGGGGATTAAGGGGCTGTCATACTCTAAGTAGAGTGAATACAGTATGATTAAAACAAAAAAAAACAAAAAAAACGAGCGCGGTGTGGGGCGCTGGATAATTCGGCTCTGTCCTGGTCTCCTTACGGCTGTTTTGCCCGCCCTGCAAAAAACCCTCATACACTGTCTGTGTTCCCAATCCCAATGACCTTGATATGATGCAGTTTTATTATGGTGATGTCGACTTTTGAAAAAATTGTGCTAAAAATAGAATTAAAAAATACACTCGGTCTTGAATTCTGTTTTTAGAACAGTATCACTAGGCCATGACCTTCAAACCCTTAGAAGTGAAATAGAAGCAAGTCAACATCAGTCCTCCACAAGGAATGGATATCTGTATCTTAATAATAGCAGAATGACTGTGGTCCAGTCTGACACAAGCCATGAGGGAGGCAGTGTTCGTATCAAGAAGCGCTGCGATGAGGAAGTACATTGATGATCGTCCGTGGTGCTGAGATTTAAGGGTTAGCATATAGCACTTAATTGGATGATCATTGGTGAGCAAGGTACAGGGTAAGCCTCTTCTACAAACCCGCCATTTCACACAAAGTTCCACTACACAATTCACCTCACAGTCCACCTCACAGTCCACCTCAACATCTTCGCAAGGTGGGGCCGAATGGGTTGTCAGCCAGAGTCAACTTCCTATTCTATCTTGAACAGGCAACTTCGGTAATACTTGCGATGTTCTCAAACATGCCAGAGAAATCGAACAAGGCTCTTAGGGATGTGTCGATTCAGGGTTAGCGAAACACGTTTATTTGCCGCATTTGCCAGCTTGTTTGCATAACACAGTTATTGATGATGGAAGGTTGACGATTTCTAGAGTGAAAATCACCTCCGTTCGCCGACGACTGCAAGCTTTGACAGTTAAAGGCAAAAGTGTGGGAATCACGATGAAAACTAAAGACCCATCATGAATTCTCCAAACCACAACAAATACAAACAGATTTTATGGTTAAACCAAGACAGCGCCTCTCTAACCATATAACAAAAGCACGAAAGACAATCATAGCCCATAGCGAAACAAGTTCTGGCAAAAATAACGTTTCTTTTTGTAGACTCGCACCCGTGAACTCGTCCGCTAAGCGTAACTCATCATATCTGCCGTCAGTTAGCAATATCCGCACTATGTGGTAAAGGTACGCACCTTCAAGATGTCTAGTCCCTTTCAAATCGTGTTCAAACTCCTCTGTCACCTCTAGTACTGACGAGATATGCTTCATCGCCAACAGTTCATCCTTCGAACCTGCAAGTGCCTCTGCGCTCTTCATTATATTCTTAATCTATGCAAAGTGGTCAACTCATTGCAACATAACTTTGGTGTACATAGCATACCTGACGGCCATTGAGATTACGACGAGCAAGGCGGTCAAGTTCCTCATCCGACAAGATTTGGCGGAACGATTTTTTGGTTTCGGCACGGGTACCGCCTGTCGTTTCATTGCGCGCAACCATGTCTAAGAATGTCTTCCAAACGGTTTGTCGAGCTTTGCTATTCAAGTCACTATACCGGAGAGCGATATGGATCCGCGATTGAAAAGCCTAACTAATTAGAAGAGGGAAATGCTGGGTTCGGTAGGAGATTTACTTCATCGAATGTTTCAACGCCTGAGAACATAGATTAGCAGGCACGAAGACGTTTCGGAGGGCAAACGTACGGTTAGTGGTAAGAAATAAAATTCCCCGAAAGTACTCGAGCTTTCTTAAAAAGATACCGACCAAAGAGTTCCGCATCAAATCATGAACATTACGTTGTTGGAGGAAGATATCTGCTTCGTCCAAGAGAAGGACAGCTCCCCATCCATGGGCTAAAATGATAAATAAGAATCAGGATATGGAATACAGCTGTGTGAACTTACCAACATCTAATATTCTAGACAGCTGCACTTCCAGAATTTGCGGGTCCACACCCAGCTCGCTAGCGCTGATCGTATAAAGCGGATAGTTAAGGTATTCCGAGATTCCTGGAGGTGTCATTAGCCAGGGATGAGAACAAGCAGTGCCCACTCACCTTCAGCTGTCAGTGTTTTGCCCACACCTGGACGCCCATGCAGAAGCACTACCATTCCTTGTCCTTTGCCTCTGATTATATCGTCAATACCGGGTCGATGTTTTCCCGACTTGTCAGTATAGCTCTCGACAAGAGCACGGACAAGGTTTTTCTGTTTTTCGGGTAGAACTAAGCAATCAAAGGCGGAAGGGTTGAACACGATATTCCGGATATGTTCGACGGAAAACTCGAGATATAACTTGTCCCCAAGACTGAATCCCAAAACGGTCGGTGAGCATATCAGGAGTTGATCTTCTGACATCTGCTTGGGCTTCAGTGATGCTATTGCTCTTAAGTTGATAGGAATGGGTTTGGGCGGGATGCTGTTCGGTTCTCCGTCATTGTGGCTATCGTCATCTCCATCTCTTAAGTTGATAGGAATGGGTTTGGGCGGGATGCTGTTCGGTTCTCCGTCATTGTTGCTATCGTCATCTCCATCGGAATTTTCGTCTTTCATCGGAGCAAATTGCGATCCTATAGCAGGTCCCAGACTCATAGGATAGTTCGGATTCATCTTTCTAAACGTGAGACAGTCAATCATTATTCGCGCATAAACATTGACCCGGACCAAATCCTTCTTGTTTTTGAAAAACGCGAGTCCTTCGTATAACTTGTGGTGGGTGCCTCTAAGCTTTAGGAATTTGCGTCCGCGGGCGATGAGTTTCTCCCTGACTTGCTCCTTATCGTGATGGTAAGCCAGTGGGAATGCTGAGAGGCTGTCGATACGAGTGTTTCCCGTAAATGCTAGGATTTCGATCACCGCCTTCGCTTCTCCGAAAGTTTTTCCATTGTAGTCGACGTAATGACAATCCAAACGGAACAAATTACCGCGCTGCGTGTTCTGTTTATACTGACTATGGTCTAGCTTGAGGCAACGAGGCTCATTGGATCCCGCACAGATGGTATAAACCAGAGTGTTTGGAAGAAACAGCGCCCAGAGAAGGTCGTAAGTGACCTCATGATGTTTGAGCAATGGGTAAAGGATCTTGGCCACTGGTGCGTAGTCCGTGTTTAGATACTCAATGAGTATGGAGAGATGAGTGATTTTATTCTTGTTCTGTGTCTCTTCCGGGAGTGCCTTCTCATTCTCTCGGACTTCGTCTAGATTGGGTAGGTAGTTGAAGAGAAGGTTGGAATCCAGGCTCAACTTGTCGCTGCGAATGTTGACGGTCTTAACGTCCTTCAAAACTTCTCTAAGCACAGTTGCAAGTTGCTCACTCTTGATGTCGACAAATGTCTTCTGGTATTCGTTTTTCCAATCTGTGAGGTACACTATTATTGGTTCTGCAACTGTAGGCGGCATGGAATTACAACGTACTAAATGTCCTTCTTACTACAAACGAGTATTCTTCCCAAACGTCATCTCCTCTGTTTGGCGACTGCGTGGTTTCAGTCAGGAAGAAGTCGAGAGTCGATTTGTTGTATAATTCATCCAGTCGTTTGTATTCCGCCTTGCTGCCACGGACAGTTATTTCCTTGCCGTTTACTCTCTGTGGTGGTGGTGGTGGTGGTGGTGGTGGTGGTGGTGGTGGTGGTGGTATATTGAAATTCGTTCTCCCGTCCCCGAGTCTTGCAACTGCTTGGATAACAGTAGAAAACTCTTGTATCAATTGCGCAGAGTCAATTGACCCCGCGGAAACTGCTTGGATAAAAGTGGAAAACGCTTGTATCAATTGCGCAGAGTCAATTGACCCCGCGGAAACATCTGATTCATTAGTTCCAATTGCTGCGGATGGAGCGAAGTTGGTCATCGTCCTAGGTAATATGGGAATTCTGTGTTTATCGTCTTGGTGAACTGACTCTAGCGCTGGATGAGTTTAACGATGCGAATGGGTGAGGGATGGCTTTAAGAACAGCAATTAGGGTGCGGACGGGTTGTTTTCTCGATCAGAAAAGGTATACTGGTCCCATTCTGTAGAGCGCAAGCTTCGCCGCGGCTGACATGGTAGGCTTCTACATGTCTCTATAGGTTTTGGTAGGCTCCTGCAGGTTTTTTGAGGTGCTGGCCAACTTGATACGCCCACCCTTGTGCTCAGATGTGAATGGAATATACATTCCGCCTATGCAGTGCAGAATATTTACTGGATAGCGTGCTGTGTGTTGGCAGCGCTGTGCAGCTGAGGGAGCTAGTAGTATGTAACATGCAATATGCAGTTTGAAATGCTACAGGTTTGATTGGAACATGCGGACCCTGTACCTCAAGGCACCGATTGGGTGCCGTAATTTGAGATACCATTGTTGGCACGACATACTGAACATTGAGACAAGATATTTCTGAATATATTGGGTACAAAACAGGATAACTATACGCAACACTGCAAGACGTGCCGATGACCCCGTATACAATAGCCGGGTGCTTAAGCCTTCACAATATTAATATTCGGCAGCGATAGAATACAGAATGCGAGGTTTACCTCCTCACTTGGCGTCTCGACGGTGCATGGCAGCCCCGAACTTTGCAATTGCGAGATGCTCCGTTGCTACATGCTGTTAATCTCATGGATTGAGACAAGTATGATACGCGTACCGATAGTTTGCCTCGCGAGCATATGGTACAATATGATCTCGTATTGGGATTAAAGCAGCTACACCAGGGGCAGTACCACATCATTTATGGGGGATGCAGAAGTTAGGCGGTTTAGATGATGAGGCTTTTGTCGGAAATCTTTCCTGATACTGCGTTTGAAGGTAAGCGTTTGGTGGGGTTGATGGCGGAATTTATTGAATTTTTTGCGGATGTTGAGGGCAGTGCGTTTGGCCTATACCAATAATAGTTGCATGATTGGGGTATGTGTTACTACTGTGGAGAACACTGCTTGCAGTTGCAACGGCACAGCATGTTCCATGGTCGAACCCTAGTTCGCCCAAACTCTGGATCGGATAGGATGGGATCAAAAGCTTTGTTTGCCATCTAAACCTAACGCTGTGGTTTTCCCTACGACTATAGTAACTACTCGAGTAATAGTACGCAGTCCCAGTATATAACATCCACCTATTGCCATACCAAACCCATCAAACTCCAAACACTTCCTCTACAAACCGGCGACATGACCACATCTCAGTATGTACTCATATAGTGCTTTGGGTGTGTCGTTTGATTTATTGACTTAGTTATGTAGCGAGATTCCACAAGCTGAACCGCGGTTGAGTTGTATCGAGACCGATCTCATCGTATTAGAGCTGTCCCTGATAGAGACGGAGAAGTACCGAAGGTAGACTCACCACTAAATCTCTTCATTAAGCTGATCAGTACGCAGCGTAATCACGGATGCGACAAAATTATGCAACATGATTCGTGAGGTTACGGATAATACTGAAAGGCTCGGGACGCAGAATCAGAAGTTATCAAATTCTATCGCAATCGCTTTGGCTTCAGAAAGAGCAGGAAAATGACTTTGCCACTTCGTTCCTTTATCTTGGGTGTAATTTTTGTCATAACAAAAATAAATTTATTAGCTCTGTTCAGGACACAATTTATCGACTAGAGTAGAAGGGGTCCCATGCTAGTTTCGTTGAAGTAAAATATTTGTTAAGGGCAACACGTGCCGCGTGTTCTTTAAACAGAATCCCGGAACCAAGGTTTCCGGGATTCTGTTTTTAGAATTGGCTATCGGTTACTCGTTCGAAATATACATTATCCTCTGCAGTGATTGACTTGGCATCTGGGATGTTGGGACACGTATAATACGATGTGTGATATTTTTGATACGCGTACGTGCTTCGTAGTACGTGCTACGCGAATGTGGTCGATCGACCTAGATTTATGCATGCATCTGCCGTGTAGGAAACCAATTGCCGCTTCGCCGAGGTTTCAACATTCTAACAGAGTGGGGGCAGTGTGTTCGGTTATTACAAACTCACAACACAATAATCTCACAATACCATCCGACTCATTGCTTTTGTAGCCTATACAGGTTACATCCCCGCGTTCTGAAGCACTAACGCCACCCGTACTACAGAACCTACCAGCCCAATGCCCAACATGACGCCCCAAATTAACCGACAGTGGGATCAAACATCCTCGAGTTGGCCAATCAATTTGCAACCGAGCAATGCAACTCATTTCCCAAAACCGTCGTAAGGGATACCGTATTCTCGCCGTATTTTTTGCAGGGTTGCTGGGGAGGTCAAAGCACAATGCAGGATGGTTTCTCTTAATGTACAATATAGCCAGTAGGAGAGTTGATTTCACTAATACCGCATATCACGTACCGCGTACCGCGTATCACGCACCGCGTACCGCGTATCACGCACCACGTATCACATATCACATATCACATATCACATATCACAAACTCATAACTAATAGAAAGATCGGGAACCAAGGGCGTGGGCAAAGGGTTTGAACGTGTGGTTAAACCTCTTCAGGGAGGACTTCAAACACCAGATCTCAATACTCGAAGTAGAGTTGATCTCTACCAAGCTGTGCTAGACAAAAAGTGTTGCCCGATCTTTTCTACGAGTAGCTGTACTTGTTCTCGCATATGTGCATGCATCGTTAACACGCTACACAGACATCGACTCCCAAAGAAGCATTTTTGCATGACCGGTGACCGGACTGATCTCCCGGCCACCCGCAGTAGAAAGCTCATGCCTTTCAAGTCTGTAAATCAACACACCCCCGATACGATGAAAACTTATACGTAAAACTGCAGGGATATGTGGGGGTGGGTAATACCTCACGTTGGCTTGCTGTTATCCTAATTCCATGTTTCTTGCGGCACATACATCAATTACCAGGCTGCATGGTCTTTACATCATGCGCTCAAACTCTGACAAGTAATCTGCACTGCCTAGGAGTCAAGACCACACTAAAGTACTCCTCTTAGTTTCGAACTACCGCGTGCAAGAACGCAAACACCGGACATCAACGTGTCCATCGTTTGACGGAGATCGGCAATATGCTTGCACTACAAGGCGATGGCGCATGATTGAACAACGATTAGTCCGGCGTGTGTTTGTTTCAGGTTAGCGTACGTAGTTCAGCTCATGGGGGCAGGTCATAAGGCTGTTGGAGCACCGCACACCAAAATGTTATACAAAGCCACGAAAGATAGCGGTATCTTCAGACAGTGGCACAGCCAGCTCATCTCTGCTAGCTGTAGTGCGTCACTAGCAAAACCAAGATGCTGAGATTAGAGCCTTTATCCCGAGGCAATCTCCTTGTAGTTTCTGAACATGATAGTTCCGGGGTGTTACCGATAAAGTGAAGTACACTTCGGTGCTTTAAATGGATGATCGGACCCGTAGAACCTTGCACTGAGCACAATGGACAGTCGGAATTAATTTGTCTGGTGTGCGCAATTGTTGTGCTGTCTCGAGAAATACGATATGGCTGAAGGAGGCTACAACATAGTAAATAAAATGTGGACTCAAGTTCGCTCTTCAAGCAACATCCTCATTCTCCTTGCTATTCTTCCAGTCTGAGCTCGTGGGTTTGCCGCAGTTTTCCTCTTCCCACTTCAATTCACTCCAGATGGCTAGCAAACAAACCACAATTATGTCAAACACCGCCAACACCAAACCCAAGAATTGCTGCAGCATACCCCAATGTGCCGCCGAATGTCGATCTCGCAGACCTAACCCAGCTGCAACGGTTGCATGGCAAGGATCGATCATAACGTCACTAAAGTCTCGAGGCAGATCTGGAGATCCCTCAACTGAAAAGAAACCTAATATACAGGACGTGCAAGATAGTACCCTCAATCTCGTCATCAGTTCACTAGGACCAGACCAAAGCCAAATAAAAAGAGAAACCCTCCCCCAATCGAGACTAGAGCACAGCGCAACCCCTACGGGTGCGCTTCCAAGCGGTTAGTTCTGATAGTCCAGGCGTTTGAATTTCGTCTAGCTCATCAATGTTTAGTACTTCAGTCACCTATCGAAGACAGTGGGAATCGCACATCCAAGCGTTTATCGGCTGTCAATCTAGGCTCGAGGTTGTATGGTAGCGCAACCCTACATCGGAGAAAGGTATCAAGGAAATATCTTGGGGCGTCAGAACAAAGACCCGTATCTATAGTGCAGATGAATGATGCCGCTGGAGAGCCTAGGGCTAAGGGCAAAGATTTTCCTCAGTCATCCGTTGCCGTGTTAGCCCCACACGAAAGCGAGGAACGGTTACGCATGGTTAGACAGCCGGAGACTAGGCCCATCAGTCCTGAGCAATTAATTGCCGAAGCGAAAGGCATATATGCTGGTCTTATTATGGTGGAAGCGAAATGCTGTGAGGTGGATGCGAAGCAGCATCAAGCAGCTCTAGAGGCGGATGGTAGGCAGCCGAAGTTAAACAATGAACAATGGTATGAGACGCTTCTGGCTGCAAGGACCTTCGAGTAGTTCTAATTGCCTATAGGCAAGCATTAACCGCTTTACATCGAACATTATTGCACGAGCATTACGACTTCTTTCTAGCAACTCAACATCCATCCGCGAGCCCCTCGCTGAAAAGATTGGCGCACAAATACGCAATGCCCGCCCGAATGTGGAGGTATGGTATCCATAGCTTCTTAGAATTACTTCGGCATAGGCTTCCTCACTCTCTCGAGCACATGTTTACCTTCATCAAGATTGCTTATGACATGATGGCACTCCGTAAGTTTCGAATTTTCATTGTAATATATTAGCCACTGACTCCACCGCCGCCAGTCTACGAAACAGTGCCCGTGTTCAACGACACCTGGATTGAATGCCTCGGAGACTTGGGTCGCTACCGAATGGCGATAGAGGATGATGATGTTCGTGACAGAGAAGTTTGGCAGAACGTTGCGAGGCTTTGGTACAGTAAGGCAGCGGACAAAACACCATATGTTGGTAGGCTATATCATCATTTGGCAATTTTGGCTCGACCAAATATTCTTCAGCAGCTATTTTACTACTGTAAAAGTCTAGGAGTCAGCAAGCCTTTTACCTCCGCCAGGGACTCAATCTTGACAGTATTCGATCCTATTTTTAATCCCGACGTGTTTGCAGCAAGAAGTCAACCTGTGGATGCAGCGTTTATTCAACTGCACAGTATCACTTTTACGCACATTGAGTTTGAGAATTTCGACGTTTCTGTTGATGCTTTCTTGGATCTTCTTAACAAACATATCAGCCGACCCCGGTTAGAATGGAAGGTATTACTGCCACCCCTAGTCACATAGGGATATATTCTAACCAGTTTGGTGTAGGTTCAAGCCTTCTATATGGCCGTTTGTAATATTATAGCACTCTATCAGTACGGGGCGCGTGACAGCCTCTTGCGTAACGCATGGAAGGAAGGACGTAAGAGTCACCTTGCTATGGAAGAAGAACTTGAAGAAGCGCCGCCTGTTGCTGCTACCACCGAAGAAACTACTGGCGAAAGCGCCATTGATACTCTCCTGCCACCGTATGAATCTGGGCAGGTCAACTCTGTTGTACCCGAGGAAGAAGATGAAATCGAACTGCCAGAAAATACAGCGATACAGGAAATTTCATTAAATGCATCTAAGCGTTTAGCATTTGAAATTTTCTCTCTGACACTGGAAAGGGTTGGCGACAACAATGTAATGCCTCATTGCCATGCCTGGATGGTCTTTTTGTCTCATATCATCAATTCAGTGCCTGCCGTGCGCCTCATTGAAAATGAATTCCCTTGGAGATCACTAATCGAAATGCTTAATGAGCTACGAGTCGGCTACGACGACGACGGTGATGGCGATGATGACAAGATCGTGAGTAAGGCATTCCCGGTCCCAGACAAGGGTGTTGGCCGTCCGTTGCCGGAGGATTATAATCTTCGAGGATTCGATTGGGCAACGAGATATTTCCCCGCGAGGTGGTTCGAAGATGGCCAGATTGACAACGAGGAGAGGATACAAGAACTACCGTCAATGACAAACATTCGAAGGGAGCGCATTCTCTGGCTGGCAATGAGGGTTTGTGCGGCCGACGACTGGATAAAATACGACTCTGGGTCGAAGACTTTCTATATGCACCCCGCGCTTGAGCGCCGGATCGAAGAATCGAAGAGGAAGGCTGCAGCGAAGCGAGCGAGAAGTAATAAGTTCATGGCTGATGACGAGTCGGATGTTGAGATGACAGCAGCTGGATACAGCAATTCCGAGGAAGAGGATTACATCATGGTGGTACCTGGAAATGACCGAAAGTTGAAAGAGAAGAAGCATCAACTCGAAGCCCAGCTTCAAGCTGCCGGTTCTGTTGTCACTCCGGAGACAATAGCCGAGGTGTCACGCTTTGCCCCTGTGAAAGGCCCAGAGGCGCTGCACCTGGGATTCACTGCTTTTGTAGTCGATATAAACCTCCTTGTTTCTTATCTAGAGACTTTCAGTCTGATTGTCAGCAGAGGATGGTCCGTTATTATCCCAAACTCTGGTAAAATTCCACATAAACCCCCCCCCCCCTCGCATCTTGGTAGTTAATGAATGATATAGTTATTACCAAACTTCATGGTCTTGGAAATAACTCTGGCACGGTCGGAGATTCCGCCAAGTCGGCTATGATTGCCATCAGTAAGGTCATAGCTAATGGCAAAGATGTTAGGATCATAGCTGCGAAAAATTCGGATGTCACAAATGCTGGCTTCTTCAGAGAAAAGCTTGAGAGAGATGAGGACGATGAAACTCACAACATTGACGACATCATCATTTGCACAACTATGTATCAAAGCGAAGCCCGGCGTCAAATATTCAAAGAGAAGGGCATTATTGGATTGAACGGTGCCGAACCTGCGATTCTACTCACTGAAGACACCAATATGAGAGTCAAAGCAAACGCACGCGGAGTTCTAGCAATCTCTACTACTGTTCTTAAGCGGTACCTAGTTCAGTTAGGTGGTAGATCTAAGGCTTCGAAAACGAGTTCGAAGAGGAAACTATCAGGTGTCATCACTAGAATTAAGGCTGAAGAAGATGAAAGAGATACTCCAATGTTGGACTTTCCGTTGCACATGAATGATACCGCTGAATCGAAGCCAGCCCGGATAATCGTCTAGATTTTATGTATGGTCGGGTGCCAATCGTGGTGGTGGGATAGTCGGAGGGTTCGGCGGGACAGGCGGCGATACTTTCATTTTAAGTATGATTGTTTTTGTAAGCGCTTCATTGTGTTTCTACGGAGGTCAATTGTTAGATTTACTTGTCGGAGCGAGGTATCTGTTTAAGTGTTATATAATTCATCTTTGGCGGCAGCCTCGAAGTACAAAAGCTCAAATGAAACTACCATCATAGTGTTTAAAAGCAAATACGCCCGTACCGCGTATCTCATAGCTCGCAGCTAGTATCATAACAAAAAATATCACATATCATATCACATATCACATATCACATATCATATCAGAAACCACTAATTCCCACATCTCACAAATGTATTCCGAATCAATGCGATTCCTTTGACCTATTGGCACGATCACGTCTTGTCAGAGATTTATCCACGATCGCAAATACTCAGGTCTAGGACAAACTGTGTGTAGCACGTATAGAATAGGGGCGATCCTTCCTCGTATCCGAAGACCTAGGTACAATCTTAATTTGCTATACACTGACAACTTGTACCCTGATCAATACTCGACTTAGGGCGTCCCACTACCCGAGTAGCCCATTATCGAGCACGGATCCACACATGTGTCCAGTTCTTCGGTAGGGGGCATGGTCTGCTATCTACGGTTGGCCGGTTGGTCCGAACTTGGATTAGGTTTGTGGTCAAAATTTACATAAGGTGAATGATCTAACTATCTCCTTCTCCCGTCATCTTCAATTTTTCCTCACTATTCCTTGTGCGAGCGATACATCTACTGAAATGAACGGGGCCGCCCAGACCGACTGGGCCGCCCAGACCGACGAGGCCATCCAGACCGACGAGGCCATCCAGACCGACGAGGCCATCTTCTTCGACGAATATGCTACTTCAACTGACAGTTTGGCCACATCTGTCAAAACATACATCATTAAATATGGTCAGTACAAGTCCAATTGGTTGATTAATATTGATTGGCAAGGCCGTACATATAATGATTACTTCGGTCTCTACCGGTATCCAATACCAACGGACGCCAAGGAGCAAGAAAGGTAGGAACTACTTTGGAATCGGTGGATTTACTCTGATAGGATGCAGGCTGGATATGCACCACGAAATTATGCTGATGATGCTGGACGGCGAGCTCTACCTTGCACCGGTGAAGGACCCTCAGAGAATTCTCGACATCGGTACTGGGACAGGCATTTGGGCGATTGATGCTGCAGACAAGCACGGCGGCGCTGAAGTCATCGGCGTAGACTTAAGGTGAATATCACGTCCACTGAACTGTGGTAGAGATTCTCATGGGCACTGGTAGTCCTATACAGCCCGAATGGGTCCCACCAAATTGCAGGTTTGAAGTTGATGACGTGGAGCTAGAATGGACGTTTCGGCCAGTATGTGTGACTCACCTCTTTTTTAGTCAAGATTCTAGCTTATACCAGGGAAGAATTTCTTTGATTTCATCCACTCCAGAAACATAGCACCAGGAATATCAGACTGGCTCAAATTACTATCTGAAGCATACCGGTATTTACTAAATATCCATTAATTACATGTGCTACTAACCTGTACAGCTGCTTAAAACCGGGTGGATATATCGAGATTGGCGAGCTCGGCGAAGAGGTCCATGAAGAGGAAGGCGCCATCGCACAAGATAACGGGTACAAGAATTATCTCACGCTACAAGCGGAGGCATTGACGAATATGGGGCGTCCGTATCCTATAGCTAAAAACTTGAAAGGTTACTTGGAGGCTTCTGGCTTCGAGAACATACAAGTAACTAGTAAACGGCAGTTCTGTGGCCCTTGGTCCAAGGATCCGATAGAGAAGCGCATTGGATGGTTCGGTTTAATGTGCTTTGAGACTGCACTTGAAGCATACGGTATGCTACCGCTCACTCATGGGTTAGGGAAAACCGAAGACGAGGCGAGGGGGATCGTCGCCGCGGCTTGGGAATCAATCAAAAATAGGAGCAATCATATGTATACCTATTTGTGAGTTTCCCGCCCCTCATAGGTTCGAACTGACGATATTTTTAGTCATGTGATATATGGGCAAAAACCTGATGATTCAAAAATGTTGCAGCAGACCAGTGCGGAGGACGGTGTTGGGGTCTTGTGATAAATCGGATCATGTTATACGATTCTTGGAGGTCTTTTGGCTTTGTACATAGGACGTGTTAATCTCAGCAGACGCTTGGCTAGAAAGAACTGTTTAATGCAAGACCCACCACATTTTCGTCATCTTGTCTACTGTTAGATGTTCTATTACCGACATGACTAGCCGGGTCATCCCCTCACTAAAAGCGGTTTCCGATTACAAATCATCTTACATTCACCGACTTTCGGAAGCATAAAAGGATCCTGCCCATCCACAGTCGTTGTAGCAATCCAGAATATGTGTGATTTCACTAAAGTTTTCTACAGTTGCGGTAGGCCTTTTGATCACAATCGGGGTACCAGTGACCGGAAAGCTAATGAGTTCTTTTCACAAGGGCATTTTCGTTTCTTGGTTCGTGCTTGGTGTATAATATACACCCAAAGTATGGGGACCAATCCTTGCGATGTGAACGTCGTAGCTACAAACAATATTAAATCAAAGTGCGGCGGTATGTCTCCACCCCCTCTTGGAAAACGCTAACTAAAAGTAACATAGGTGAATCTTGGGATTCTTGCCGTCGAGACAATAATGATATCAGGTCAAACACGACCTCCCTAAATAGCATGCATCCTCTCCGTTCGTATACGCCCTCACTCGGAAAGGCTACCAGTCTGTCAACATTTAAACCGTTACAACCTACGCCTGGTGAGCAGCCGGAAGCTTCTGAGCTGTCTCCCTTGCCTAGCCAGCAAACAGAAACAATCACTCCAGTCTCTCCGCCACAGCACAAATGTCACAAGGCTCCCCGCTACGGCACAAACGTCTCAAGGAGAACCACCGAGCCTGTGATGCTGAGGATGTTTGTTCCTCTCTTTCCACTTTGTCCATAGTTAACAATATAGAGGCAACAATATCTCAAGAGTACATCGAAAAGGAGAATATCGTCACAGATCGGTTACAAAAGAGATTCCCGGAAAGGGGTGATTTGTTTACAAATAGAAGTTGATGGTGTTTCTGAACCAAGTAGCAATTGGTCGGCCACATTTGTGAGATTTGTTTACAAATAGAAGTTGATAGTGTTTCTACACCAAGTAGCAATTGGTCGACCACATTTGTTCTGCAAAAAAACTAACTAATCTCATATGATATGGGTGGCAAACCAAGACCTATGTACAGAGTTGAATTGTTTGCCGGCGGGGTATTAGTTGTTGAAACTAGTAATGTCCCGGGTACACACGAATATTCCGCGCAAGAAGAAGAATAGAGGATTAAAGGTTTGTACTGCGGACACAAGTCCGCTCGAACCTCTTCATTATCAGAACTACCTGGAATGAGATGTATGTTCTTTACTCTGCCTGACATATACTGCGTAGAGATATCCTTTTCCTTGTACCATGGACGCTTCAAAGGTATCTGCCTTACCTAGCCGGTCACCCGGAGGGGAAGGGGAATCGGGCACTGTCATACTCTAGATAGAGTGAATACATACACTATGTTATAGTGATAATCAGCGGTAAATTATCCTTGATGGTAGAACTTGTCCTAGTATTCTTTTCCCTTATTCCGACAACCGATAGCATGGCAGATCGAGATCTAAGGTCAAGAAATGCTTCCCATATACAAGCGCTGGATAACTCGGCTCTCAAGCCAGGGAGAAGAAATGGGTCATCATCCGGAGCTACTGAGACAATAAACGATAGGTAAGTAGTGACTCCGTTGATCTGCTGAACGCCGTATTCGCGAAATGAAACTTTGGTGTTTTTCGCTAAGTGTGTACTAGTAGAGTATGTAGCGTAGCTAGGGCCTAATTATTAAGTATGGAAACGATCCATGCTGCCCTCGTTGTGGGGTCATAGCTTTTGTTAACCATAAGTAGATATAAAGCAAAGCTCCCTGTATCTTACAATTGCTATACCAGAAAATGAACGGATCGCAAGTTGTCACCGTCTGTTTCGCCTGGATAAACGTTTTCCCTCCTCTCGTGGTTTTTCTTATCGGTCTTCACCAACGAGGGCTAAAGTTAAAGGTGGCGGGTATGTTGATAGGGCTAAGCACTCTCTGCGCCATCGCGAACGCCTGCTCCACCTTATTTTCCACCATCTTTTGCAACACATGCACCTTTATGCCCACGCCGGTTTTCATATTTTTTTTCCATTGTCTTCAGTCAATACGGTTGTTCTACCTAGGTGCTATAATCTCAAATGAATGCAAATTCCAGGAGTGGCTATCATCAAAATGGGGGTTCTGGACACATGTGCTTCCGGTAATGTGGTTTTTAATCGGAGTCTTGGTTACACTTCTGATTGTGGTTTTACGGCTCTTGGTTTTGCACAAAGAGTATGCCTATAACCACCTCCTACAAGTAGCGACTAATTACACTAGGATTGTTAATCGCATACCACTGTGTATCATGATCATCTTCTGTCCATTGTGGATGTGGCACAACCTGCTGATGAACCCGGAGCCGAGAACTGTAGCCAGCGCTATGCTTGCTGCTATGTTCTGGGTGGTTGCTGTTGTACTTACAATTTTGAATATCTACACTGCGTTTGTTGAGCAGGTATAACCTATTCGTTACATTCTTCTGAGTACCACTAACAAAATGAAGGCTGGAGTAATTATCAACTTTGTGATAGTGCAATTGTTTTGGATGCATATCAAACCAAAAGTAAGTGGTCAACAGATTTCGGAAAGGATGTTTAAACTAGATGCTGGTATCAATGTATGAATCAAAACGGAATAACACTAAATATTGGAATTATGTGTTCTATCTCGGTTTCCGCACATAGATGAGTAGGGACATGGGTGCAGACGGATTTTTTCTGTCAGAAACACTGTAGTCTCACTTTAACAGCGCCTTCGTCACTATTCATAGGCTGAACAAACTCGCCCGCATAAAACCTGCCGCCCGTTTATATTAACACACTCTATATATGTGCCGAGTCTTTAAGCGTTAGAAACCTGCATCACAATTTTCTCGTCAGCGTCTTTTGAAGACACCTCGAGTACTTCCGCGGTATCCCGTTCCTAACCACAAACAGGGTGCAAACTTTTGACGAGGCATTCATGTCTCGAGTCAATCTCGCTATCTAATACAGCCATAACAACACGGCAAAGAGGACCATGTGGGAGGCTTTACTTTGCGAGATTTCTCAAATCACCCTTCAGAGGGTTCATACTTGTGGCAAACGGCCACGCAACAGTCAGATATCTCCATTCCTTGTGGAGGACGGATGTTGACTTCTAAGGGTTTGAAGGTCATGGCCTAGTGATACTGTTCTAAAAACAGAATTCAAGACCGAGTGTATTTTTTAATCCTATTTTTAGCACAAATTTTTCAGAAGTCGACCTCGCCATAATAAAACTGCATCCCATATCAAGGTCATTGGAATTGGGAACACAGCTACGGACTGTATGAGGGTTTTTTGCGGCAAAATAGCCATAAGGAGACCAGGATGAGAGCCGAATTATCCCGCGCCCCACAGCGCTCGTTTGTGAAAACATTTCAAGGTGAAACTGTATTGAGTTTCAGGTCGACGAGACCGTGGGGCCGAATGGGTTGTCAGCCAGAATCAGCTTCCTATTCTGTCTTGAACAGCTCAGTGCCATATCCCTCCACCGGGCTAGCCTCCAATGCAACATCCTCTGGCGAGACCGTCTCACCATCACCATCAGCAGCAGCCTACCCAAACACTAATTGGGGCCCTTCCAGTATGGAGAAGAAGACTGACCGAAGGAAATGCTGGTGGAAATGGCGGATATGGTGGAAATGAAGAACATGAGGCAGGGGGAGGAGCGGAGGGGTATGTTTCCTTAGCATGTTTCATTATGACACCAGGTCCTTGAAATTGTTGAGTAGTAGTTTGTGATATATCATATTATGTGATATGCGATACGAAATATGGCAAACACTGCTACTTGATTTGGTTAACTATTAGCGGAGAAAAGATCGCAGATAACCCTATCTCCATATTTACGGAGGCGAATAGTGACCACGAGTATCATAATTCAAATCCCTCAACCGAGCACACATGGCACTTAATCCGATGTGTGATATATTGATTCGCGGTACGTCCTTCGCGGTACGTCCTTCGCGGTACGTCCTTCGCGGTACGTCCTTCGCGGTATGCAAAATGCGGTCGATCGACCCTGATTTATGCATGCATCTGCCGTGCAGGATAGTGTTCGGTTATTACAAGTTCACATGTTCCGTACCCTAGACAACCATTTCGGTTCGTGGACTGCGGTCGCCGGTTTGCAACATCTATAGTCCATCTCACAAACTGGTGAGCGCTTGCGAACCGTCTCCCATCCCCAACCACACTGATCCATTCTATATACAAAAAGTTTCATCTGGCCACTGTCAAACCCAATGTCCCACCACACCGTGTAAGCATAGTATTGGCCATGAGATGGGGTGAGACAATACTTAGTATATGATCATGGCCCCATCTTTGCTCAGCTCGCCCAATCCGATAATAAGTCTGGACTGCTCCAGGTTGCGAGTTGTCACGGGTTGTGTACCGTACGAAACATATACTAGTAGATATGAAAGCCTACTCAAGACAGAAATAACTTAGTGGGGTCGCATATGGATACATCCGGTTCGCGAGCCGGCATGGGTAGCATATCGTACGGAACATATACACAATAAGCTCACAATAATATCCCCATGTTTTAAAGCACTAGCATCACCCGTACTACAGAACTTACGTGTGTTTTACGGCCAGTGCAAGTCCAATTCGGTATTCTGGTTGTACGTTAACACATCGAAGGATTTTCATTTCCACCTACTTAAGTAATATTGCTCCAAATCATACCCAAATCTGTCCCACAACCCCCAAGTTTACCCTCCAAAGAAGTCTATCCAAAGTCAGATATCGCAAGTTGGTACACCTGCGGGATTTTTGCTCAGTGCATACGTGCAATCTCACCGGACTACCAGTACAGACAGTGTAAACTAGCGTGTTCGGTTTGAATAGGGCCCACAGCAAGTCAGAGGTGACTTCTTGACCTAGCCGTTGTAACATATTTCGCCGCTGCGTTACCCTCTATCGGGGCGGGCCGTAATGGGGAGCACAGCAATGAGTACCCGAGTACTTTGTCGGCGTGTGACTACACTTTGGGCAGTTCTTGCCAGGCTCAATGCAGGTCGTTAGGGGAGGATCGTTGTTGTTGTGGCATTGGCAGCACATAAACAGGAACCTGGCCATTATCGAGATGGTGGAGGTGTCTGAGGGGATGTGACGGGGCCGTGAGTGATTGACGCTATTAGCAGACGAAGGGGCGAATGTTGGGTACATTTTGGGGATATCTCACTTCAAGTTTTAGTCGAAAATTGCTAGATGATGTGTGTGCGAGATGGAAAGATGGAAAGATGTATGTGTGTGTGTTTGGTGAATGAAGTTATTTGGTGGGTTTATATAGTGGATTTTTGGTCCTGGTGCGGCTTTGATTCAAATTCAAAATGGAACCATTCAAAAGAATAATTCACGGGAGTATTCAAAATAAACGCATTTAGCATCAAAGTTGAGTAACTACAAATCACAACCAAGTGCAAAAGAAATACAGTTCACTTACAGAAACATATTCTCTACCGATCAAGCAGAAGGCTATCTAATTCCATTGCAGTACCCGTGCAGGAAAAGGACGCAAGATCACAATCACTGAAATTGGTCAAAGTGATGAGAAAGCGCTGAAAATTCTTGAAGAGAGCTTGAAGAAGAACTCAGCACTTGCTGTGTTGTCACTACATACCGTACATTTATTGCAGTAAAGTCAATACCATAGCACTACTGCCGGTCAAGGTCCGGGACTCTAAGAGCAAAAGGGTTCTTTCATAAATGTGTATGCAGGGACGTCGACTCCTTTATCCATGAGTAAGCGTTG
>Ga0307515_10004711_pt1 | contig 27955 bp, 16 predicted proteins | sample 17_EM_MG_FD_194513 | JGI IMG/M metagenome (GOLD analysis project Ga0307515, IMG submission 194513) | Populus trichocarpa ectomycorrhiza microbial communities from riparian zone in the Pacific Northwest, United States - 17_EM | ecosystem: Host-associated > Plants > Roots > Unclassified | place... | reverse complement strand
GGCCAGGCCCGCGCTGACCGTCACCGCGTACGGCAGCGTGCCGCTGTACCAGTCCTCCAGCGCGGTGTCGCCGAGCGGCCCGATCACCGCGATGGTCCGCGGCATGCTCAGCGGCAGCAGGTCGCCGTCGTTCTTCAACAGCACCACGCAGCCGCGGGCCGCTTCCCGGGCGAGTTGCTGATGCGCGACGCAGTTGACGACGTCGGCCGTGGTCGCCGCGTACGGATTCAGCTCGGGTGGGTCGAACTCGCCGAGCCGGAACCGGACCGACAGGATATGCCGGACCGCTGCGTCCACATGCGACTCGTCGACGAGGCCCCGGTGCAGGGCGTCGGTGATCCAGCCGATCGTCGGTCCGACGTCCGCGTCATTCTCGGTGAAGCAGTCGATCCCCGCGCGCAACGCGGCCCCGAAGCCGGCCGCGTGATCGGGCAGGAAGTGCTGGTCGCCGGCGATGTTGGTACCGGCGCCGGCGTCGCCGACCACCAGGATCTCGTCGGCGGTCCAGGTGCGCAGCTCGGTGGCGATCAGCGGGCTGAGGTGCGCGGGCCGCCCGTTCACAAAGTTGTAAGAAGCCATCACGGCCACCGCCGCGCCGGCCGCGATCGGCGCCCGGAACGCGGGCAGTTCATATTCGTGCAACACCCGGGGCGGCAGGTTGCTCGACGTACGATGCCGGTCGGTCTCGTTGTTGTAACCCAGGAAATGTTTCAACGTCGGTGCGGTGCGCAGGTAGGTGGGATGGTCGCCGCGCAGGCCTTCCGCGTACGCCGAAGCCAGCCGGCCGGTGAGCCACGGGTCCTCGGCGTAGCCCTCCTCGTTGCGGCCCCAGCGTGGATCGCGCAGCGGGTTGACCACCGGCGCCCACACGTTGAGCCCGGTGCGCGCGGGATCCTTGTGGTGCAGCCCGCGCACCTCGTCGCCGACGGCCGCGCCGACCCGGCGGACCAGCTCCGGGTCCCAGCTGCTGCCGAGGCCGACGGCCTGCGGGAAGACGGTGGCCGGCCCGAGCCAGGCGACGCCGTGCAGGGCCTCGGTGCCGGTCCGGAAGCCGCCGACGCCCAGCCGGGGGACCGGCGCCTGATGCTGGTGCAGCAGCGCCACCTTCTCGGCGAGCGTCAGCCGGGCGAGCAGGTCGGCGACGCGGGCGGCCAGCGGCGAGCCGGGGTCCTGGAAGATTCCGCTGGCCGGGTCGTTCATGGCAGATGTTCTCCTAGCACGTTATCGGGGCCTCGCCCGCTGCCGGGACGTTGCCGGCTATCGGGACGTTGCCCGTTGTCGGGGCGTCGCCTGCTGTTGGGCCGTCGCCTGTTGTCGGGGCGTCGCCCGCCTTTCGGGTTCATCGAAGCGCTTCGACGATGGTCCGGAAAAGACTCCGCCAAACATGCTGTTACGCATGTGTTACAGCGGAGCCCTCCGAGGTTGGCATCAGGCATCGACCGTGGTCAAGGGGTGCGAGTCAATATGTCGATATCGTTTCAGCCGGACATGGGCCGCCGCCGGCCCGTCGGGCGGGCGTGCGCGGCCCCGGCCCGCCGGGAGCCCGGGCGGGGCCGATCGTCCGTTCGATGTCGGGGGTGCCTGTCAGACTCTGCTTCCTCGATCAGGAAGGCCGGCGATGAGCGGCACACCCCGATGGAACGGTGACACTCGTGTTACCCCGCCCGCGGTCGGCGGTGAGCGGGAGATCCTGAGCGCGATGCTGGACTGGCATCGGGCGACCTTCGAGCTCAAGTGCGCCGGGTTGACGTCGCGGCAGCTGTCTGAACGGGCGGTGCCACCGTCCAGCCTGTCCCTGCACGGCCTCGTGCGGCATCTGGCCGGCGTCGAGCGCTGGTGGTTCCGCATCCAGTTCGCCGGTGTCGATGTTCCGGTGCCCTATTACTCCGATGATGACCCGAACCAGGATTTCGACAGGTTGGACGGGAATCCCGACGAAGTCTTCGCCGTCTGGCGGGCGGAGTGCGAGCACTCGAGACGGATCACCGCCGCTGCCGGATCGCTGGCCGAGACGGGAATCCGCAGGCGGACCGGCGAGCCGATCTCCCTGCGCTGGATCCTGGTGGACATGATCGCCGAGTACGCCCGGCACAACGGCCACGCGGACCTGCTGCGGGAACGCATCGACGGCGCCACCGGAGCATGACCCGGCAAGCCACGCGTCGCTGTTCACATCCTGGCCGTGGTCGCGCTGTTCACATCCTGGCCGTCATCGTGGCGGCGGAGGTGCGCACTGAGGTCAGGCATTCGCTGCGGCAGATTCGGAGCGCGGCCACCCATGTTGTCCGGCGCGGCGAAGCCCAGCGTCGCGTACAGGAATTCGCCGCAGCGGATTCCGAGCGGCCACCCATGTTTGTCGACGCGGTGACGCCCAGCGTCGCGTACAGGAATTCGCAGCGGCGGATTCCGGGCGGCCACCCGGCCCGGAGAACGCCACGACGGCGTGAAACCGTGTCGTCGAGAGGCAGCCTGTCCGCCGGGGGCTGGTCCTTCGCCGCGGACGGCTGGACCGATGCCCGGCGTGGGTTGGTGGTTTTTGGGTCGGGGCTGGCGTGGTGTCGTTGGGCTTGGCTTTGGTGCGGGTCGGTGGCTGGTGTCGTGCTGTTGGGCGTAGCCCCGCGTGGCCCGGCGGCTGTTTTCGATTGGGCCGGGTCGGTCTCCTGCCGCCGGCAGCTCCGCGGTCGCCACCGCGTTTGAGATGGCTCAGCGCTTTGATTTGGCTTCAGCTCGATGCGGGTAGGTGTCCGTTCTCCAGGCGGTCGAGAGCCAGCGCCGCACCGCCGGCCGCGGCCGAGCCTGGCTCCAGGGTCGACACAACGATCTCGACGGCGGTCTCGCCGGCCGTCAGCGCCCGGCTCCTGGCCTCCGCCTCGGCGGCGGGCAGCAACCACGCCGACAGCGGCGCGAAGGCACCGCCGAGCACGACCACCTGAGGATCGACCAGATCGGCCAGGACGGAGACGGCCTGCCCCAGCCGGCGGCCGGCCTCGGCGAGCGCGGCGCGCACGACGGGGCTGCCCGACCCGGCCAGCGCGATGATCCGTTCGATCTCCGGCGCGTAGTCGGTGATCGGCTCGTCCGTGTCGAACAACGTGGCGCGGACCAGGGCGGGCAGGCCGGCGAACGCCTCCAGGCAACCGCGGCGCCCGCAGCGGCAGAACGGGCCGGCCGGATCGAGCTGCAGGTGACCGATCTGGCCGGCGAAACCGCGCGCGCCGCGGACGAGCCGGCCGTCGGCGATGATTCCCGCGCCGACGCCGACCCCGCCGATCAGGCAGACGAGGTCGGGTGTTCCGGCGCGGACGCCGCTGCGATACTCGGCCAGCGCGGCCAGATTGGCGTCGTTGTCGACCACCACGTCGTACTCCGGGTGGCGCAATGTTTTCAGCAGGGCGGCCCGCAGGTCGAGGTCGGACCAGCCGAGGTGCGGCGCGAAGCGGACCCGGCCGTCGGCGCTGACCAGGCCGGGCGCGGCCACCGTGAGCCCGAGGATGCGGTGGCCCTGGCCGGTCAGCTTCGTCACCACGCGGCCGGCCAGCGCCGCGACGGCCGCCTCGGCCCGGCCCGGCGCCGCATCCAGGCCGGGGAACGCCCGCCGCCAGGACAGCAGCCGCTCGCCGGTGAGGTCGACGGCGACCGCGGCGACCTGATCGGCGGCGATCTCCAGGCCGACCGCGGCGTACGGCCGGCCCTGCAAGGTCAGCATCGCGGCCGGCCGGCCGATCCTGTTCTCCGCCATCCCGGTCTCGCGCAGCAGGTGCCGTTCCAGCAGGTCGCTGACGAGGCTCGACACCGTCGCCTTGTTCAGCCCGGTGGACGCGGCGATGTCCGCCCGCGAACACGGTGCGTGGGTGCGCACGTGCCGCAGGACGACGGCAAGATTCGTCATCCGTACGTCGGTCAAGTCTGCCGACTGCGTCGTGCGTCGCGTCCCGATCACGTCTGCCCGCCTTCCGCACCGGGCCGCCCCGGTCGCGCCGTCCATCATGCCGCACCCGGGGCACCATGCTGCGGACGTCTCTTGTCCTCACATTGACCGTCGGCTACTTTGTTTGGCTATAAGCCAAACAAACTCTAGCGGGAAGCAGTTAGTCCCGTCGATATTTGGAAAGGAGCGCGCCGTGACGAACCCTTCAGGCGCGACCGCCGACCGGCGGACCTTCCTGAGCCTGGTCGGGCTGGGCGCGGTCGCCGTCGCCGGGACCGGCCTGCTCGGCGGTTGCGGTGACAAGGCCACCCGCAGCGGCGCCACGCAGAATCTGGACAAGCTGGCCGCGCTGCTTCCCGACCAGAAGCCGCTGACCCTCGACATCCCGAAGCCGGACATCATCAGCACCCGGCCGGTCGCGGACGGGTACACGAAATTCCCGGCCTCCCTCGTCGACGCCATCGCGGACAAGCCCGGGGCCGGCGGCGCGGCGATCCGGGCGATGACTCCGGTCTGGGGCCCCGCCCCGCCCAGCGGTGCGAACAACTCATACCTGACCGCGATCAACGCGGAGCTCGGCACTCCGGTCGAGTTCAGCACGCAGGACGGCCTGACCTACGGCGACAAGCTGGGCGCGCTCCTCGCCGCCCGCGACGTGCCGGACCTGCTCTGCGTGCCGGGCTGGGAGGTGGCCAAGCTGCCCCGCTTCGGTGACGCGGTCGCCGCCCTCTTCGAGGACCTCACGCCTTATCTGCAGGGTGGCGCAGTGTCGGCCTATCCCATGCTGGGCACGTTCCCCGCCGGCTCATGGCGCAACTCCTGCTGGAACCAGAAGCTCATGGCCGTGCCCAATCCCACTGACGGGCCGTTCCCCTGGGTGCTGTTCCACCGCAAGGATCTGGTCAGCAAGGCCGGGCTGACGTATCCGAAGACCATCGACGAGTTGTTCACAATCGGCAAGCAGGTCACCGACCCCGACAAGGGCGTCTGGGCGTTCTCCGACATCTTCGCGATGGTGCAGATGCTCCACAAGGTGCCCGGCACCAAGGACGGATGGCGGCGCAAGGCCGACGGCACCCCGGAGTTCAAATACGAGACACCCGAGTACCGCCAGGCCGTCGAGTTCATGGCGAAGGTGTACAAGGCCGGCCTGGTGCACCCCGACATCGTCGCCAGCAAGGGCGCTGACGCCCAGCAGCTGCTGAAGAGCGGAAAGATCCTGTTCCATCAGGACGGCATGGGCATGTGGCAGCTCATGCAGGCCGAGCAGCAGAAGGTGACGCCCGGTTTCGACGTGCAGCCGGTGCCGTTGTTCTCCGCGACCGGCGGCGACCCGCTCGCGTGGGGCGACGACGAGCCGATCTCGTACACGTTCGTCAAGAAGGGTCTGGGCAAGGCCCGGGTCGAGGAACTGTTGCGGGTGATGAACTGGTGCTCCGCCCCGTTCGGCACCCGCGAGTTCGACCTGCGCGAGTTCGGCGTCGAGGGTAAGCACAACACCCGCACCGCCGACGGACCGGTCAAGACCGAGCTCGGCTTCAAGGAGATCGCCAACCAGTACTTCTTCATCAGCGGCCGCAGCCCGGTCGTGCAGCCCACTCCGCAGACCCCCAACTACGTGCGGGACATGCTGGGCTACTCCAACACCACGGTGAAGTTCCTGGAGAAGGACCCGTGGGACGGCCTTAAGTTTGAGATGCCGGCGAAATACAAGGCCGGCCTGGCGCCGACCGACGACAAGATCACCGATATCGTACGCGGCCGGCGCCCGCTGACCGATCTCGACGCGGTGGTCATCCAATGGCGTGCCGCGGGCGGTGACGAGGCACGCCAATTGCTCGCGACGGCGCTGTCCGACGCCGGGCGATGAGCAGTGACCAGGCCAGCCGTACGCACGTGACGGCCGAGCAACCACCCGCCGAGCCGGCGCCCGCTCGCCGGGCGGGCGCCCAGCGACGGCAGCGCGCGCCGTTTCGCGCGCGCCTGCGCCGTGACTGGCCGCTGCTGGTCATGGTCGCTCCCGGCGCGTTGCTGCTGCTCGTCTTCCACTACCTGCCCGTGCTCGGCAACGTCGTCGCGTTCCAGGACTACAACCCCTACCTCGGGGACAGCTCACTGCAGGCGTTGCTGGGCAGCCCGTGGATCGGACTGGACAACTTCCGGGACCTGTTCGCCGACCCGGCGTTCTGGGACGCGCTGTGGAACACCCTGTCCATCACGGCGTTCCAGCTGGTCTTCTTCTTCCCGCTGCCGATCGCGCTGGCGATCATCCTGGACAGCATCCTCTCCCGCCGGCTGCGCGGCTTCGTGCAGACGGTGGTCTACCTCCCGCACTTCTTCAGCTGGGTGCTGGTGGTGACGTTCTTCGTCCAGATGCTCGGCGGCGCCGGACTGCTCGCCCAGAAGCTGCGTGACGCGGGGATCCAACCGCCGGACATCATGACGAATCCAGATACCTTCATCGTTTTAGTAACTGCGGAGTCGGTCTGGAAGGACATCGGCTGGGGCACGATCGTGTTCCTGGCCGCGCTGTCGGCCATCGACACGAACCTGTACGAGGCGGCAGCGGTGGACGGCGCCGACCGGTGGCGCCGGCTGTGGCACATCACCCTGCCGGGGCTGCGCCCGGTCATCGTGCTGCTGTTGATCCTGCGGCTCGGCGACGCCCTGTCCGTCGGGTTCGAGCAGTTCCTGCTGCAACGGGACGCGGTCGGCCGGCAGGCCGCCGAGGTGCTCGACACGTTCGTCTACTACCAGTCGATCGCCACCGGCGACTACGGCTTCGGCGCCGCGGCCGGACTGTTCAAGGCCGCCGTCGGCCTGGTGCTGATCCTGGCGGCCAACAAGTTCGCCCACGTGCTCGGCGAACGGGGGGTGTACTCGCGCTCATGACGCTAACCGTGCGATCCGGCGGATCCCGCCGCCGCCCCGGCTCCGGGCGACCGGCCTGGGAGGAGGAACCGGGCCCCGTAGCCCAGGCCGGCAAGGGGGTGGTGCTGACCGCGGTGGTGCTCGCCGTGCTGGTGCCGCTCTGGGTCGTCCTGGTCACCAGCTTGTCGTCCCGGCAGACCATCAACGCCGCGGGCGGCCTGGTCATCGTGCCCCGAGACATCGACCTGTCGGCGTACCGGATCATCTTCTCCGGCGGCCAGGTCAGCCAGGCGCTGCTGGTCAGCACCATGGTGACCGTGGGCGGCACGGCGTTCAGCCTGGTGCTCACCGTGCTCGCGGCGTACGGCCTGTCGCGCCCCGGCTCGCTGGGGCACCGCGGCCTGCTCTTCTATTTCCTGCTGACGTTCCTGGTCTATCCGGGCCTGGTCCCCAGCTATCTGGTGGTCACCGGGGTGGGTCTGAAGAACAGCCTCTGGGCGCTCGTGCTGCCGAGCGCGATCAGCGTCTTCAATCTGGTGGTGGTCCGGGCGTTCTTCCAGAACATCCCGGCCGAGTTGCTCGACAGCGCGCGCATCGACGGGGCGGGGGAGTTCCGGATCCTCGCCCGGATCGTGCTGCCACTGTCCAAGGCGGTGATCGCGGTCGTCGGCCTGTTCTACGCTGTCGGTTACTGGAACGCGTGGTTCAACGCCCTGCTCTATATCGACGACAACGAGAAGTTCCCGATCCAGCGGGTGCTGCAGAGCTTCATCCTGGCCGGACAGACACCACAGACCTCCGGGACGACAGTGGGGGCTCTGCCACCGACACTGGCCATCAAGATGGCGGTTGTGGTGGTGACTGTGGCGCCGATCGCGCTGGTCTATCCGTTCGTGCAGCGACACTTCACGCGCGGCGTCATCGTCGGGGCAATCAAAGGCTGAAACCGGCTCTGAGCACCTCACCCGGCTACTCCAAATCGCGGCCGCTGCCGCCACCGCGGGGGCGGGTTTCGATTGGGCGGCGAACTCGGTTTCGGTCGGGGTGGCAGTTCGGGTTGGGCTGGGCCGGCGGTCTGGCTTTGGCTCGGGTGGCGGTCCGGGTCGGGCTGCGCGGGCGGTGTGGGTTTGGCTTCGGGCTGGGCTGGCGGCGTGGGGTGGGCTGGGCTGGCAGCTCGAGTTGGGCTTGGCCGGCAATATTGGCTCTCTGGCCGGCCTGGCAGCCTGAGTCCGGCGGGGCTGGCAACCTGGCCTCGGCTGGGCGGGTTCGGCTGGCTGGCAGCCTGGGTTTGGCTGGACTCCCGCCCGGCTTTGGGCGGGCTCCCGACAAAGGCAAGGTGGCGGTGCATGCGGCGGTTACTGTATGGCGGCGACTACAACCCCGAACAGTGGTCGGAGCAGGTGCACGCGCAGGATGCGGAGCTCATGCGCCGGGCCCGGGTGACCGCCGTGACGGTCGGAGTCTTTGCCTGGTCGATGCTCGAACCTGCCCCGGGACGCTACGAGTTCGACTGGCTGGACCGGGTCCTCGACCGGCTTGCCGGCGACGGGATCGGGGCGATCCTTGCCACGCCGACCGCGTCGCCGCCACCCTGGTTCGGCCTGGCCCATCCTGAAACGTTGCCGGTGAACGCCGACGGGGTGCGGTTGAGTCACGGCAGCCGCGACACCTACTGCGCGAGCGCACCCGCGTACCGCGAGGCCTGCCGTCGCATGGCCGGAGCGCTCGCCGAGCGGTACCGCGGCCATCCGGCACTCGTGATGTGGCACGTGCACAACGAATACGGCACCGTCTGCCAATGCGACATCTCCGCGGCGGCGTTCCGTCGCTGGCTGCGCATCCGCTACGGCGACCTCGAGGCACTGAACGACGCGTGGACCACCGCGTTCTGGAGTCAGCGGTACACGGATTGGGAGCAGATCCGCACCCCGCGCGCCACGCAGTACCTGGCGAACCCCACCCAGGTGCTCGATTTCCGCCGCTTCACCTCCGACGAACTGCTCACCGCGTACGTCGAACAGCGCGATATTCTGCGGGCGGAGACGCCGAACATCGTGGTGACCACCAACTATGTCCTCGGTGGTTGGGTGCCGGTCGACCACGACCGGTGGTCGCGCGAAGTGGACCTCGTGGCGATCGACCACTACCCGTCCGACCCGGGCCCCGGCGCCGAGGAGCAGACGGCGTTCGCCGCGGATCTGGCCCGCGGCTGGGCGCGCCGCAGCGTGGGACGGCCGCATTGGCTGCTCATGGAGTCCGCACCCAACCTGATCTACGCCGCCGACCGGATGCACACCAAGGAACCGGGCCGGATGGCGCGGCACAGCCTCGCCGCGGTGGCCCGCGGCTCGCGCGGAGCATTGTTCTTCCAGTGGCGGGCGCCGCGCGGTGGCGCCGAACTCTTCCACTCCGCGCTCGTGCCGCACGCCGGGCCGGACAGTCGTGTGTACCGCGAGACCGTCGAACTGGGCGAACACCTCGACCGGATCGCCGAGGTCGCCGACGGCGTGGTCGATACCGCGGTGGCCATCGTGTACGACGAGCAGTCGGCCTGGGCGCTTCAGGCTCCCGGACTGCCCAGCACCCGCCTGGACCATCTCGACGAAGCGCAGCGGGCACACCGGGCACTGTGGCGCCGCGGCTTCGTCGTCGACGTCATCGGGGCCTTGGACGACCTTTCGGCGTACGCGATGATCGTCCTGCCCATGCACTATCTGATGTCGGACGCGCAGGCCGCGGCGCTGCAGTCATGGGTCGCCGCCGGCGGCCGGCTGGTAACGATTTACTTAAGCGGGATTGCCGACGAATGCGCCCGGGTCCGGATCGGCGGCTATCCCGGCGCACTACGCGACCTGCTCGGCGTCCGGGTGGAGGAGTTTCACCCGCTGGGCCCGGACGATCGGGTCGCGCTGTCCACCGGCGCCACCGCCGACCTGTGGAGCGAAACCGTGCACACCACAGGCGCCGAGGCGGTGGCCCGATATGTCGGCGGCATCCTCGACGGCCGGCCGGCGATCACCCGGCACGCGGTCGGCGCCGGCGCGGCGTGGTACGTGTCGACCCGGCTCGAGCCGGCAGCCTACGGCGACCTGCTCGCCGAGGTCGCGGCCGCCGCCGGGATCGAGCCGGCCGAGGCGCCACCGGGAGTCGAGCTGGTGCGCCGCACGGCGGGCGAGCGGTCGTGGCTCTTCGTGCTCAACCACACCGCTTCCCCACACGATGTCCCCGCCGTCGGTGTCGACCTGCTAACCGGCGCTGCGATCGACGGCTGTGTCCGGGTGCCACGCGGGGGCGCGGCGGTAATTCGTGAGCACCGGTCGTCGGGGTCCAGCTGTTAGCCGGTGGAGTGGTCGAGGGCTGCGTCCGGGTGTTGCTGGGTGGTGGGGAGGTTGTTCGTGAGCGCCGTTATTGGTGTCGAGCTGTTTGACCGGCGTTGTGATTGACGGTTGTGTCTGGGTGCCATACGGCGGTAGTTCGTGAGTGCCGGTGGTTGGCGTCGAGCTGTTAGTTGGCGTTGTGGTGCGCGGTTGTGTCTGGGTGCTGCCCCGGGGGTGTTGTGGTAGTTCGTGAGCGCTGGTTGTTGGTGTCGTGCCAGGATTTCCTTCGTCTCGCCTCGTCGGCGGGCTCCGGCATCCGCCGCCGACCTGCCCTGGCGCCGCCTGACCCGTAGCCTGGCGGCTCGGTGTCGTTCGGCAGGATGTGTCCGCCGGCCGGTCGATCCACATTGGCCTTTGTCGGTGCGTTGGTCGGCCTCGACTCGGCCGTGGAGGCGGCGCGCTCCGCCTGGGAGACCGAGACGGAGCAGAGTTCGAGCCGGAAACGCCATTTCGGCGTCGTGGCGTGCCTTGGTCGGCGTTGTAAATGAGCCCTCGAGCGTTGTCCGGGGGCTCATTTACAGCGATGTTGGGGCCGTGGATCGAGGCCCGCATGGGGTGACGTGGTTGGCGCTGGCGCTGGCGCTGGCGCTGGCGGTGGCGGTGGGTTTCGGGCAGCGGGCCACCGGCCGGATGCCGGGTCCATGGGCGCTGTCAGTTCGGCATCTCTCGCGGTGGGCGGGGGACTGGGGTCGTTAGCCGGTGACGGAGAACTGGTTGGTGACGAAGTCCTTGCCGCCCGATGACGAGGTGAGCTCGTAGCCGAACTGGACGTTGCCGATTGTCACGTCGCCGAACCAGCCTCGGGCTCGGATCCACTGGCTGATTGCTCGGATGTCCACCGTGCCCGAGTTGGTGTTGCTGGTCCGTACGAATGAATAGACCTGGTTTGCGCCGTTGGAGCCGCGGTAGATGTTCCAGCTGTGGCCGCCGACCGACGCGGTCGTCTGCAGGGTGCCGAGCGGGCCGACGGCACCGTACTTGTTCATCCACAGCATGATTTCGTGGGCGTTGTCCGACGACCAGATGTCGTATGCCGTGGTGAACGCGACGCCACTGGTCGGCACGGTGACGTTGAAGGCGCTGGTGGTGGTGCCCAGCGTGCTGACCGTCTTGCCGATCCAGCGGGTCGCGTTCGGATACGCCTTGACCCCGCCGGTGTTCGGGTGGTTGGCCCAGACGCCCCAGTTGCTCGGTGAGTTGGCCCAGATGGTCTGCGGGCCGGCGCCCGAGCCCCAGATGTTGTTGTAGAGCGTGTAGCCGCCGCTCGACCACGTGCCCCACTGGGCGGACGAGGACCACACGGCGGCCTGCGCCGGGGCGGCCACGAGCGCTGACGCGGCCGCGACCAGAACGGTCGCGATGGTGCCGACGGCGAGGCGGATGGGACGAATCATGATGCCTCCTTGACATGGGGCAGTGGACTCCTCCTCGGGGAACTTAGTTTTGAGTGACAACTAAGTCAAGTGATGTCGATCGATGGATGGCGTCGGGTGGGTACCTTCGCTGATGGCCGGGAGGTGTCATGGCATCGAATCCGTTCGGCAAACTCGGACTGCAGGACGCCGAGGAGGCACTCAAGAGCATCGGCGTCGACGCGTTTTTCCGATCCGCATCGGAACGCTTGGACGGGGGACATGTCGTTGTCGAGAGCCGGCGTCTCATCATGGCCGGGTCGAACGATTACCTGGGGCTGTCGCATCATCCCGAGGTCATCGAGGCCGCGGTCGCTGCCGTGCGGCGGTACGGCACCTCGGTCAGCGGCTCCCGGCCGCTCAACGGCACGCTTGACCTGCATGAACGGCTCGAGGCCCGGTTGGCGGGCTTTCTCGGGCAGCCGAGCGCGATGGTCGTCACGACCGGATATCAGGCCAACCTCGCTCTCTCCGCCCTGCTCGGGCCGAACGATGTGGCGTTCAGCGACGCCCGCAACCATGCCTCGCTGATCGAGGCGACCCGGCTCGGTGCCGGTTCCGTGCGGGTCTACCGGCACGGCGACGTCGACCACCTGGCCGAACTGCTGGCGCAGGCACCGGCCGGCACCGGCCGGCACCGGCCGGCTGATCATCACCGACGGCGTTTTCTCGATGGAGGGTGACGCCGCGCCGCTTCGCGCTCTACGGCAGTTGGCCGACGAGCACGATGCCCGGCTCATCGTCGACAGCGCTCATGATCTCGGCATGCTCGGCCGGCGTGGCGCCGGGCTGAGCGAGCTGTGCGGGCTCGAGGAACGCACCGATCTCATCACGGCCACCTTCTCGAAGGCGCTGGGTTCGATCGGTGGCGCGCTCGCCGGTCCCGCCGAGAACGTGCGCTACCTGCGGTACAACGCCCGCTCGGCGACCTTCTCCGCAGCGCTGCCACCGGCCTCGGCCGCGGCCGCACTCACCGCGTTGGACATCATCGAGTCCCAGCCGGAGCGCCGCGAGCGACTGTTCCGGCTCGCCGAGGGCCTGCACAACGGGGCACGGCGACTCGGCTTCGACACCAGTCCGTCGACGACCCCGATCGTTCCGCTCTGGTTTCCGGACATCCCGGCGGCCGGCGCCTATTGGACGGCTTTGTTCGAGGAGGGCGTGTTCACCAACCTTGTGGGCCCACCGGCCGTGGCGCCGGGACGGGCCATGCTGCGGATGACCCTGACCGCCGGTCACGACGACGGAGACCTGGACGCGGTACTCGCCGCCATGGCCCGGGCCACCCGCAAACTGGGTAGCCCGGGCCGGCCGTTGCCGCCGATCACCCTGACTCGGGTTTAGCCTCCCGGCGGCGTGGACGGATCGCCCGGCTGCGCGGCTCGGCCCTTGCTGACCTCGATGCCGACGTCGCCGCCCTTGACAGTCCTGCCGCTGGGGTTGGTGCCCGCCGCGGTTCCCTTCGGGCAGTCGGACTCGACCTCGGCTCCGGTGGACGCGGTGAAGCCGGCGCTCTCGATGCGCGACTTGGCGTCGTCGATGGTCGCGCACGTTACGTCCGGGATGGACCGCTGGTCGCCGACCGAAATCGTGTTACTAGCCGGTTTCTTGAATTCGACTTTCGGTTTGTTCTTCAGATAGTCGGCCATCGTGTACCAGACGGCCGGGTTCACGACGTCGTGTGACATGTGATCCGAGTGATTCTGGTAGTCGGGATTGACCAGGTAGCCGGCGACGGCGAGAGAGCTACTGCCGATGATCAGCGCGGCCGTCTTGTCGCGGTCCGTGGTGCCGGTCTTGCCGTAGATCGGGTGGTTGATGTGCCCGTACGCCTCGCCTGCCGTGGTGTGGCCTGCGCAACTGCCGAGTTGGGCGCGGTCGCCGATCGGGCAGCGGGCCGCGTCGAGCGCGGCCCGGGCGACGTCGGTCGTGGTGACCCGGGTGCAGTGCGGCTTGCCGACGTCGATCGTCTCGCCGGACTTGGTCTTGATCTGCTGAACGGGGGTGGGCTCGCAGTACATCCCGTCGCCGGCCAGCGTCGCGTAGGCGTTGGCCATTTCCAGCGGCGTCGACGCGGAGACGCCGAGGGTGAAGGAACCCCATTCGTGTGCGTACTTCGTCGCCAGATCCTGGTCCCGTCCCGATCGGAATTGCACGCCGAAGCGTTTCGCGACGTCGACGACCTTCTCAGCGCCGACCCGTTCCTCCAGCGGCACGAAATAGGTGTTGACCGACGACCCGAAGCCGGTCCACATGTTGTACACGCCCTTCTCGTTCTTGGACGCGTTGGTCGGGCAGTAATGGCCGTTGCACTCCGCGGGCGCCTCCGAGTCGAGGTAGGTCGGTGATTTGTAGCGGTACGTGGTATTGATCGGATACGCGAGCGGGTAGTCGCTCTCCAGCGCCGCGACCATCGTGAACATCTTGAACACAGAGCCGCCCTGGTAGCCGTTGATGTCGCCGCCACCGGTCAGGATCGGGTTGGTCGTGTTCGGATATGTGCCGCGGATGTGCTTCGCGGCCTTCGCCGGATCGGACGACAACTCGTTGTCCGAGTCGTCAAGTTTGAACTTGCGGTTGGCCGCCAGCACCCGGACCCGGCCGGTGCCCGGCTCGATACCTGCCACCAACAGCGCGTTGGGATTCTTGTCGCTGATCTCGTCGTTGATCCGCTTACGCGCCGCGTCCTGGGCTTTGACGTCCAGCGAGGTGACGATGCGGTAACCGCCGCTCTTGAGCCGGCCCTCCCGGTCGTACGTCGTCTTGCCGAACGTTTCCTGGCTCAGCCACCAGCGGTAGAAGAAGTCGCAGAAGAAGCCCCAGTTGTTTTTCTTCACCGCGACGCAACCGTTGCCGACCCGCTTGACGGTGTGGCTCAGCTTCACCTTGTTGGCCTTGTCGGCCTCGGCCTGGGTGATGTAGCCGAGACCCAGCATGTCGTTGATGACGTAGGCGCGCCGGCCCAGCGCCTTGGGGTAGCCGCTCGCCGTCGTCGGGTTGAACGAGGTCGGGGCCTTCACCATGCTGGCCAGCAGGGCGGCCTCCGCGACGGTGAGGTTCTTCGGCGACTTGCTGAAGTAGACCTGGCTGGCGGCGTAGACGCCGTACGCGCGGTTGCCGAACGGGGCGATGTTGAGATAGCGCTCGAGGATCTGCTCCTTGGTGAGCTCCTTCTCGATCTGCATCGCGTACTTCATCTCGGTGACCTTGCGCCTGGGCGTGTCCGTGGTGGCGTCGATGACCTCCTGCGGGTTTGTTGCGGAGTACGCCAAAGACATCCGGACAACCTGCATCGTGAGCGTGGAGGCACCCTGCTGGGATTTGCCGCTGTTGTTGCTGACGATCGCGCGGGCGACACCCTTCAGGTCGACGCCGTTGTGCTGGAAGAACTGGTGATCCTCGGCGGCGACGATCGCGTGCTGCATATTTATCGAGATGTCCTTCAGCGGGACCTCGCTGCGGAATTCGTCGTAGATCGCGGCGATGGGCGTCTTGTTGTCCGACGCGTAGAGCCAGCTGATCTGCGGCGCGCTGGCTTGTTTGAAGTCGGCCGGCAGGCTGGCGAACGTCTCCCCGCCGGCCTTGGCGGCCAGGCCGGACAAGGCGACGGCGGGGAACGCCACGGCCGCGACAATGACGCCGGCTAATAGTCCGCAGATCAACAGCGATGTCGCATTAGCGAAGGTACTGTGATCGCGCCGGTGTCTCCAGGAACCCATGCGGGGGACCGTACGACACCTCGGCAAGCCTGCGGCCCTGATCAGGCGGTATTACTATGCGCTCCCAACTAAACACAGTGGACTGTGCCGTCCGGCCCGGCGTCTGTGCCGGGCCGGACAAAGCGCCTACGTCCGCTGCTGCCGGCGGGCGCGGCCGAAGCGGGCCAACACCAGACCCGCGATGACGAACGCCAAACCGACCGCGGCGATCATTGCGATCGGGCCGCCGGTCTTCGGCAGACCGATCCCGCCGCCCGAGCCGCCGGCAGCCGTGGGACTCGGCGAAGCAGATGCAGATGCGGAGGCAGATGCGGAGGCGGACGGGCTGGCCGACGCGGACGGCGACGGGCTGTGCGACGGCGACGAGCTGGGTGAGGTGGTCGGGGAAGGGCTGTGCGACGGCGGCGGGCTGTGCGACGGCGACGGGCTGGGTGAGGTGGTCGGGGAAGAGGAAGGGGAGGGCGACGTCGGGGGAGTGCCCGGGATCGGCTGGGGGTCGATGCTTTCCAGGGTCGGCACCACCGGCTTGATGGTTCCGTCGGCGTTGAACTCCATCTTGTCTATGGTCGTTTCGCGGTGGGTGCCGTCTCCGCCGGGGATCGCGAACCGGTGGTACGCCATATACCAGTCGTCGGTGCCCGGCACGTTGAGCACCGAGTGGTGTCCGGTTCCCTTGATGCCCTGGTCCAGGTCCTTGGACAGGATCACCCCGCGCTTGGTCCACGGGCCGTACGGCGAGTCACCGGTGGCGTACGCGACGCGGTAGTTCTCGTCCCGGGTGTCGTTCTCCGACCAGCTGAAGTAGTAGACGCCCTTGCGCTTGAAGACGAACGCGCCCTCGTTGTAGCCGCTCGGCGTGATCGTCTTGACCTGCGACTTGTCGTACGAGATCAGGTCCGGGTTCAGCTTCACGACATAGGCGCCACCGTTGCCGAAGTACAGGTACGTCGAGCCGTCGTCGTCGACGAAGGCGGCCGGGTCGATCATCTGGCCGGGGAACGCGCCGGCCGCCAGCAACGGCTTGCCGAGGGCGTCCTTGAACGGGCCCACCGGGCTGTCCGACACCGCGACGCCTATGTTGGCATCGGCGCAGAAGTAGAAGTAGTACTTGCCGTCCTTGCCCCGGGTGATCGTCGGCGCCCAGGCCCGCGAGTCGGCCCAGGACACGTCCGGGCCGAGGTCGAGGATCACGCCGTGGTCCTGCCAGTGCAGCAGGTCCGTGGACGAGAACGCGTGGAACTTCGTGCCGGACCAGCCGTCGAAGCCGTCGGTGGTCGGGTACATGTAATACGTGTTACCGAACGCGATGATGTTCGGGTCGGCGTTCAGGCCGGGCAGCACCGGGCTGCGCATCACCCGGGCCTGCACGGTCCAGCTCCGGTCCAGCCCGTCGGCACCTGTTACGTGATAGGTCACTGGGCTCCTCAGGTCGTGGACGGTCCCGGAGGCCGGGCTGATCGTGGCGCCCGGCACCAGGGTGAAGGTCGGCGCGAGCTTGCTCAGGTCGGTGCCCTCGCGCACCGGCAGCAGCACCTTGCCGGCCGGCTGGTCGATCAGCGCCGCGACCTTGAGCTCGGGCACCGTCGCGGAGGTGATGGCCGCGGTGTTCCCGCTCATCAGCCGGATCTCGTCGGCGGTCAGTGCCCGGTCGTAGATCCGGAAGTCGTCGAGCTGGCCGGCCAGATACGGGTCGGCCGCGTACAGGGAACGGGCGAGGTAACCGGAGAAGTCCTTGGTCGCATCGTCCAAATCGGACGGTTTCACCGGGACGTCGGTCGCGCGGGCGGTTTCGAGGCCGTCGACGTACAAAATCGCGGTCTTGGTCGTGCTGTCGACCGTGATGGCGACGTGCGTCCACCGGTCGGCGGACAGCGCCGAGCCGCCCGGCAGCCGGGACTCGTTCTGCCAGCTGCCCTGGGTGATCGCCGCATAAAGCTGGCTGCCGCCGTTGGCGGGCGTCGCGAACAGGTATTTGTCGCTGTCCGGGCCGAGGCCGAAGAGCCACTGGTTGACCGTGCCGCCGGACCACTTCGCGAACATCGACACGGTCACCGCCTGGGTGCCGGCGAGGACGCCCTTGGGCAGGCTGATGTAGCGCGCGGTCGTGGAGCCGCTCGCCCCGCCGTCGAAGGTCACCGACTGGCCGTGCACGCCGGTGCCGAAAACCGCGCCGCGCTGGTAGGTGCCGTCGTTGCCGTTGCCGCTCGAGTCGTGCACGACGGTGCCGCCGGTCTCCTCGAACTCGTAACGCACCAACAGCCCCGAAGTATCAGCGGGCTGGACCGTGACAACGGCGGTCGCGGGCACGGTGACATCGGCACCGACGGAGCCGTGCACGGTGAAGGACCCGATTTTCGCGTACGCCGAAGCCGGCACGTCGTCCCAGGTCACCGCGATCGATTTGGCGGTGCCGTCGGCGTACGTCGCGGTGACCGTGGCCGGCAGCACCGGCGGCTGCCCGACCGTGGTGGTCACGGCCACCGGTGCTACGGCGGTGACCAGGTCGGCCGGCGAGTAGGCGCGCAGCAGGGCGTCGTACTCGGCCTGGGTGACCGGCAGGACCGTGCCGTGCCGGGGCGACGCGGGCAGCTCGACGCCGGTCGAGGGCGTCCAGACCCCGCTGTCGAGATCCGTGCTCTCGAACGGCACGTAGCCGCGACCGCCGAATTCGTCGAGGAACAGGTACCACTTGTTCTCGGTGTTCGACTTGAAGACCAACGGACCCTCGGCGGCGCTGAGCGTGCCCTTTCCGAGGCATTCGGCGACGAAGTCGTAGTCGAGGTTCAGGATTGAGGCCGACTTCTCCTCGATGATGAACTTGCTGCACGGCGTCGACGAGGTGTTGTTACGTTCGTCTTTAGTAAACCGATAGTAGGTGTCACCCTTCTTGATCATCGTGGAGTCGATGACCGAGTAGCCCGGGTCCTTCCACACCTTGGGGGCGCTGAACGTGTGGAAGTCGCGGGTGGTCGCGTACATCATCTTGTTGTAGGTCGACCCGGTGTGGTTGGGATCGTCGGCGGCATAGATCTTCGAGGCCCAGAAGACGACGTAGGAGCCGAGACTGTCGTCGTAGAAAGCCTCCGGCGCCCAGGTGTTGCCGGCGGTGTCCGGGGAGACCTTGACCAGCCGCTGGTCGGTCCAGTGCACCAGGTCGGTCGACTCCCAGACCATGATCGACTTGCTGCCGGTGCGCTGCGAGGCGTCCCAGTTGCCGTTGCCGTAGATCCTCAGGTCGGTGGCGATCTGGTAGAACTTGTCGCCCTCCGGGGAGCGGATGATGAACGGGTCGCGCAAGCCCTTCGTGCCCATCGTCGAGGTGAGCACGGGCTGGCCCCCGTTCACCTCCCGGAACCGCAGCGGGTCGTTGCCCCTGCTCACCGCGTTGTAGATCTGCTCGCCGTTGGCTGTGCCCTCGCCGGTGAAGTAACTGAACAGGTAACCCTTCAGCGGCTGGGCCGCCGGCAGCGCCGGTACCTTCGCCTGGAACGTGCGGCTGGCCGACGCGTCGTTGCGGGTGACCGTGGCGATCAGGTTGAGTTCGACGGGAGCCGAGCCGAACGCCGGCCGGTGCACCACCCCGTCGGCGCTGATCACCTGCGGGTTCGCCGACTTCCAGGCGATCGTGGTGCCGTAGTCGCCGGTGGTGGGCAGCGTGAGGTTGCCGCGCACGTCACCCAGATTCGGCACGGAGATCGCGTCCCGGGCCCGGTTGACCTTTGTCGAGTCGTCGAAGTCCGCGAGCACGGTGACGCCGAACGTCTTGGTCGCGGTGTCGGCCCCGCGGGTGATGGTGGCGGTCAGCGTGACCGTCACGTCCGGGCGGCCCGCGGCCGGTCGGGTGACCGTGCCGTCGTCGCCGACCACCGACGGGTCGCTGCTCGACCAGGTCAGCGCCGAGCCGTTGCCGGACACCGCCGGCAGGGTGAGGTCGCCCGTGACGGCGCTCGTGTCGCCCAGGCTGAGCAGCGCCTGGTCGAGCCGCACCGACCGTTCGGCGGAGCTCTGCCACAACTGGCCGAGCTCGGTGCTGTCCAAGGCCCGATCATAGATCCGGAAGTCACGGATCGTACCCATGAAGAAGGGGTCTCCCGAGTAAAGCGAGCGCCCGATGTAGTCGGCGGCCGTGGTTCCCGCGCCGATGTCGCCCGGCTTGATGGTGACGTTCGCGTTCCGGCCGACCTCGACGCCGTCCTCGTAGAGCACGCCGGTGGTGCCGGTCTGGGTGTAGTCCAGGTGCTTGATCGCGCCCCGGGCGAGCGCGCGGGCGGGCGACGGCTGGGTGTTCTGCTCGCCGCTCCAGTTGCCGAGGCTGACCGCGGTCCGCAGGCTGTTGCCGGTCGCGAACAGGTAGCCGTTGCCGCTGCTGCCGCTGCTGTTGCCGAGGCCGTAGATGAAGTAGCTGCCGGCCTGGGCCGGATCGATGCGGACGTCGAACGACACGGTGATCGCGGTCATTCCGCGCAGCAGATTCTCCGGCATCTTGACGTAGGTGTCGGTGCCGTTAAACGTTAGTCCCTCCGGCCCCCAGCCCGCGGTGCCGTTGACCGCGCCGTCGCGGCCGTTGCCCGACGAGTCGGCCGCGACCGTCCCGGACGTCTCATCCAGCTTGTACCAGACGGCCAGACCGTCGGTGACCTCGGCGGCTGTCGTGGGGCGCAGCAGACCGAACGCGACGGTGCTGGCGAGCAGCGACAGCGCCGCAAGGATGGCGGGCAGCAGGAACAGGCGGGGACGCCCGCGGGTGAGGCGCGGCTTGGGCACGGTGGACTCCTCCGCGACGGCGGCGGCCGCGCGTTCTGTTATCGCTAACAATTGACAGTCAGGGATAGTCGAGTGGGGGAACACTCGGATAGTTGCGACAGAGTTTCAGGCTAGAGACATCGATGAGTCAAGAGGTAACTAGATCGCAATTTGTGAACGCTCACAGTGAGCGGCCTGGCTGGCAACGGGTGCCGGGGGTCAGGGCGCATAGGGGTCGGCGATGTTCCAGGTGCCGTCGGCCGGCCAGCCCGCGGGGCGTCCGCAGCCAGCGGGCCACCGCTCGAGGCGATCCACGCCTCAGTGTTTGTAGCGCCGGAGCGGGCCGGCGAGCATGGCGTCCCAGGTGGACGCGACGTCCCCGCCCATCGGGGTCGTCTCGCCGCCGCAGGAAGCGATCGCGATGGTTGTAGGACCGCCACGAGACGCCCGAGCCGCAGTCGCCGGGCTGGGCGCAGAAGGTGACGTCGGCTGCGAACAGAGGGCTGCCGTCGTTGCGGATCCGGTAGCTGTAGTGGCGCTGGTACCGGCCCGGGAAGTTGCAGGACTCGAACGAGTAGCAGGAGTTGTCGGCCAGCCGCGGCACGATGGTGAAGGTGGCGTCCTTCTTGTTGGCGCCACTGGACGAGTGGCGATCACCGAGGTCACGGCGAGGTCGTCCCGCACGCGCAGCGACCGGTCGGCGGGGTCCGGGGGGCGGTCGGCCGCAGCGCCGCCGACTTGCCGACCGGCAGCAGCGGGGTGGCCGAGCGGGTGTGCGCAGCTTGAGGACCACCACGGAGTTGGCCAGGAACGTGTAGCCGAACGAGCTACAGACCGTGGCCTGGGCTGGCACCACGTGTCGGGTGAGTAAATCGAGTTATGCGCGGCCGTGACGGTGGCTGGGCCGGCACCATGTGCCAGGTGAGTAGATCGAGTTACGCGCGGCCGGGTCGCCGGTCAGGGTCGCCGCCGTGGCGGTGCCGGCGACGCTGCGCGCACCGGTGATCTCGACCTGCGCCGGGATCGCCGTGGTGCCACGGTTGACCACGGTGACGTAGACGGAGCCGCCCACGGTACGGGTCGCGACCTGCTGGACGGACGCGTCCGCGCCGGTCAGCTTTGTGGGCGCGACATGGTCGCCGGTCATCGTGCTGAACATCTTGAAGCCGATCAGGTTCGACGACCACGGCCAATTGCCCACGGAGGTCAGTGGCGGCGCGTATGCGGAACCGATGACGACGTCGGCGTTGCGGATCGTCCCGGCGAGGAACGCGGCCTCGACGAGCGCGCCGGCGAGGTTGCTGGTCGGGTTGCCGGAGGCGCCGTTGGTGACGCCGTACTCGCCGATCAGGATGTTCGGGCCGTTGCGGTCGACGGCGTCGTAGCGGGTGGCCGGCGAAGCGAGGGCCGCGGGATCGCCGTGGTCGTCGACTGCTTCCAGTCGGCGCTCAGCCCGTTCACCGTGGCCGCGGCGTAGGAAATGCCGCCGGTGCTGTTGCGCGCCGCGTTGGCGTTCAGATCACCCTCGACGGGGTGGTTGACGGCCGCAGTGGTGCGCCCAGCGTCGACGGCCAGGGTAGCGGCCGGGCGGCGACGAATTGGGTCGCCGCCCGGCCGCACAGGGTTACAGCGCCTTTTTCGCCCGGAAGGCGGTGGCGGAGCTGGGGTTGATCTTGTCCAGGTAGATCGTCTCGTTGCGTTCGTTCAGGTAATAGCCCGGGTAGTTCTGCGCCTGGAGCACCATCGTGCCGCTCTTCTTGGCCGTCGCCGGGCAGAACGTGGCGTCGGCCGAGAACTGCGTGCTGCGGTCGTCGGCCTGTAGCCACAGCATGAAGTTCTGGTGCCGGAGGAAATTGTTCGGGCTGTTGACCGACTCGAACGAGAAGCACTTGGGATTCGCCAGGCCCTTGCGGACCGTGAAGGTCGCGTCGGCTTTGTCCGACGAATTGCTCCGTGACCCGATCTGGTCGATGCGGACCCAGACGAAACGATGCCGCACCAGGAATCCCGGCTGGTCGGCCGGTTCCAGGCCGATCTTGGTGTTCGCGGTCAGCAGGGGAGCGGGGGTGCTCGGCTTCTTGGTGTTTGTGGTGGCCGCGGCGGTCGGCTTGACGGTCGCGGTCGGGTTGAAGGTGTCGATCGGTACCGGATACGGGCCCGTGGTGGGCTCGCCGGTCGAACCGGTCGTGGTCGCCGGCAACACCTCGACCGGCGCCGCAAGGCCCGAGGCCAGCGGCGGGGCCGGCACCCACGCGCCGTTCGGCGGGGCGGACCGCACGGGATCCTTCGCCCGGCCGGCCACGATCACGCCGAGCAACGCGACGATGGTCAGGACGCCGACGACGGCCAGGATGGCGAAGCTGTCGAACTCGGGCTGGCGCCCCCTGGGCCACCGCCGATCCTCGCGGGCCGCCACGGTCGCCGACCGGACCGCCGGAAGTAGCGCGGTGTCGTCCTCGGAATTCCTCCGTCTGCCGGAATGTTGCGGGCGCCGCGGCAGATCGTCGTCGAACATGCTGCTTTTCTCCTCGGATCATGAGCCGCCGCCACGGCATGGCCGTTCGAACGAGGTGTAGCTGTCGTGCCTGGGCCGTACCGGCGTGCGGTCGGAGGGGGCCGCCATACACGCCGGTGCGAACCGTGATGGTGCGAAGTCGCGGGATGATCCCGGGACGGCCTTGTCATCTCGGCTTGCGCCGCTTTCCGGCCATAGCGTCGCCGGATCCGCCGGAGCGGACTCGGACCGCGTAGTGTCCTTTGTAGACAAGTATTGCCGTTCCCGGCGGGATCATACCGTTGGAAGATGCTACATAATAACGACGGCATATTGGTACTAAAAGATGGCGCCGGCGAAAGTTCAGATCCTCCGCAGCCGGATCAACTGGCTCGCGTACGAGCCCTCGGGTAATCGCAATGCCAGGCCCGGGCCGGTGAGCACGGCGCCCGGATGCACCTGCCCGGAGTCGTCGTCGCGATAGTTTGCGGCCGGATCGAGACCATGCAGCGGCAGCCGGCCCAGCGCCGGGGCGAAGTCGGCGCCCACCCGCCAGGCGAAGACGGCCACCCGGTCCTCGTGCACGTACTGCACGGCGGGTGTGCCGGACTCCGGTGGGCGCAGCCGGAACAGGGCGCCGTGCTGCACCACCGGGCGGATGTCGCGGTACACCGCGATCAGCGCCGCCGCCTCGTCGAGCTCGTCGGGGCGCCACGCGGCCAGATCACCGCCGAGGCCGAGCACCCCGGCCATCGCGACGTGGAACCGGAACCGCAGCGGCACCTCCCGCCGGGTCAGCGGGTTGGGACTGTCGGTCACCCAGGCGACCATCGTCGCCGGGGCGTACACCTGGCTGTAGCCGTCCTGGATGCCGAGCCGGTCGACGGCGTCGGTGTTGTCGCTGACCCAGACCTGGTCGGTCCGGGCCAGGATGCCCAGGTCCACCCGGCCCCCGCCGCTGGCGCAGGACTCGATCCGCAGCCCGGGATGCGCCGCGCGGAGCCGGTCGAGCACGGCGTAGGTGCCCAGCGCGTGCCCGGTCCAGGCCGTCCCGCGGGCCTCGGTGAACGGGCGGTTGAAGTCCCACTTCAGAAAATCGAGCCCGGTCTGCCGGACCAGCGCGTCCAGCCAGCCGAAGGCCCACTCCTGGACGTCGGGCCGGCCGAAGTCCAGCACGAGCTGGTTGCGCAGCTCGGTGCGCCGGTGCCGCGGCACGTGCAGGACCCACTCCGGGTGGGCCCGGTAGAGATCGCTGTCCGGATTGGTCATCTCCGGCTCGACCCACAGGCCGAACGCCATCCCGAGCCGGTGCACCTCGTCGGCGAGCGGGCGCAGTCCGTGCGGGAAGCGCGCCGGGTTCGGCGCCCAGTCGCCCAGCCCCGCCCGGTCGCTGGTCCGGGCGCCGAACCAGCCGTCGTCGACCACGAACAGCTCGACCCCGAGCGCGGCCGCGGCCTTCGCGAGGGCGAGCTGGCCGTCCTCGGTCACGTCGAAGGTCGTGGCCTCCCACGAGTTGTAGAGCACCGGGCGCAGCTCGCCGGGGTGCGGCAGCACGTGCCGCCGCTGGTAGTCGTGCCAGGCCCGGCTGGCCGAGCCGAAGCCGCCGGCGCTGTACAGGCCCGCGAACACGGGCGTGACCAGCTCCGCGCCGGGCTCCAGCCGGGCCGGCACGCCGTCGCGGCCGGCGCCGCCGAGGATCGCGCACCGGCCGGTTCCCGTACGCGTGGCGGTGATCCGCCAGGAACCGCTGAACGCCAGCGCGGCCGACCAGACCTCGCCGTGTTCCTCGCCCGCGGCGCCGTCGTCGATCATCACCCACGGGTTGGCGTGGTGGCCGGTGACCCCGCGGCGGCTGGCCAGCACGGTGTCGGCGACGGGCAGCGCGTCGCGATGCAGCCGCCCCTCGGCCGACCAGGCGCCGGTCACGTGGCTGATCCGGAAGTCGTCGCGCATCGGCAGGCACCACGCGGCCGAGTCGTGGCGGTGCAGGACGATCGTCCCGCTCTCGCCGGTGTGCCGCAGCACGGTCCACCGTTCGATCACGTCGGTGTCGGCCCGTACCCGATAGTGCAGCTCGACGGTCAGTGGCTGGTGCGAGTCGGCCAGCACGACGACGAACTCGCCGTCCGTGCTGCGCTGCTTGACGAAGGTCAGCTCGAGGCCGGCGGTGCCGTCGGGGAACTCGGCGGCCAGGGCGGGCACACCGAACCGCGGCCCGCCGTCCACCGGATAGTCCTCGGCGCCGTCCAGCAGGCCTTCCCAGCTGTCGGCCCGCGGCGCGGACCAGGCGGGCACGGTGGCGGCGGCGTCCGCGGTGAGCCGTGGACCCCAGTGGATCGGCCGCACGGTGCCGAGGGCCCGATCGATCCGGATCGCGTACGTCGTAGCCGCCGTATGCAGCGCAACCGTCGTCAAGTCGGCGGAGAGTTCGACGAGGGTCACCAACACACTCCGGCTATCAGGATTGAACTTCAGTGAACTAACATTGGCCCGCAGATCCTAAGGCATCCGGCGTACGGGCGGAGCGGGCCAGGATCCGTTCCGCATAGTGGTCCGCGGAGCGGGCCGACCATCCGGCCCGGGAGGACGAGTGGCTCGGACGGAGCAACGGTCGACATTGCGGGCGGTCGCGGAGCGCGCGGGCGTGTCGATCGGCACGGCTTCCGCGGCGTTCGCGGGCAAGGCCTGGGTTTCCGACTCCGCCCGGGCCTCCATCCGCACCGCCGCCGAGGAGTTGGATTACCACCCACGGGCGCGGCGCGGCTCCACCGCCGTGGCCCCGCCGCCGGTGACCTCGATCGGGTTCCTGTCGCAGCCCAGCGAGATGTTCGCGCCCGGCAGCCCTTATGCGGCGGCCGTGTTGTTCGGCGCTCAGCAGGCCTGCGCCCAGCTGAACATCTCGATGAACTACGAGGTGTCCGACCCGGCGTCGGGCCGGCTGCCGCTGTCGGTCGAACGCCGCGAGGTCGGTGGGGTGCTCCTGCTCGGCCACGGCTGCGACCGCGACTATCTGCGCCGGATCATCGACACGTCGATCGCCTGCGTGCTGCTCGAGCACGGCGACGTCGGCCTGGAGGTCGACTATGTCCGGCACGATGATGCGGACGGGGGGTATCGGGCGACCGGGCACCTGCTCGACCTCGGGCACGTCGACCCGGCCCCGGCGATCATCACCGGCCCGGCCGATGTGTTGCCGGCGCAGCAGCGGCTGGCGGGGTACGCCCGGGCGCTGGCGGAGCGGGGGCTGGCCGTGGAGCCGGTCTATCTGCGGAGGGCCGACCTCAGCGCGGCCGGCGGTGGCGCGGCGATGGCGGAGCTGCTTGATCTGCCGGTGCCGCCGACGGCCGTGTTCTGCGCGAACGACGAGACGGCGCTGGGTGCTTTGGAGACGCTGCGGTGCCGCGGGGTGCAGGTGCCGCGGGACATCAGCGTGGTCGGCTATGACGACATCAAGACGGCGGCGTACACCATGCCGCCGCTGACTACGGTCGCGTCCGACAAGGAGTTGCTGGGGGCGCAGGCGGTCTGGCACCTGCTGGAGCGGATCCGCCAGCCGGGTCTGACCAGCCGGGACACGAGGCTGGCGGTCCGCCTGATCGAACGCGCGTCAACGGGACGGCCGCGCACCCGATCCACACTCCGCGCCGGCTGACGTCGCGCCCGGTTGGGGCCGCGCCGGCTGACGCCGCGTCGGTTGGGGCTGGCCCGGTTGGGGCCGCGCTGGTTGGGGAACGAGACAGTTAGGTGGTAGCGCGCTCGATAGTCAGGCGGACTCGCGCCAGACGATCGGCGTGGGGAGCAGGACCCCGCCTCGTTCGGGAGTTTCGCCGCGTAGTTGGCACACCACCAGCTCGGCCGCCCGGGCCCCGATCTCGGTCGCCGGCTGGTGGACCGTCGACAGGTGCGGCTGCGTGCGCAGAGCCCAGGAGCTGTCGTCGAATCCGACCACGCCGACATCGCCGGGCACGGAGCGGCCCGACTCGCGGAGTGCCTGCAGCGCGCCGGCGGCGACCGCGTCGGAACCCGCGAACACGCCGTCGATCCGGGGCTCGCGCTCGAGCAGGGTCAGCATGCCCTGCACGCCGTACGAATAGTCGTAGAGCGGGACCGGGACGACCAGGTCCTCGTCGAAGTTCGCGCCCAGGGCCTGCCGGAAGCCGGTCAGCCGGTCGGCGCCCGAGTCGCGGTCCACGGCGGGGGCGATCATGCCGACCCGCCGCCGGCCCGTGGCGAGGAGACGCTCGGTGATGGCCCGTGCCGAGGCGACGTTGTCGATGCCCACGAACGGGATCGCCGGCGCCAGGTCGCTCGGATGGCCGACGAACGTGGCCGGCAGCCCCAGATCCGCCACCACTTGGATGATCGGGTCGTGGGTGCGGGCCGACACGATGATCGCCCCGTCGACGAAGCCGCCGCCGAGATAGCGGTTGATCCGCTGGGTGTCCCGCTCGGAGTCGGCGACCAGGTTGACCAGCTGATAGTCGGCGGCGGAAAGCGTCGCGTTGGCGCCCAGCATGAGCCCGCCGATGTTGGGATCCTCGAGGAACAGCGAGTGCGGCTCCAGGACCACGAACCCGACGGCCTCGGAGCGCTGCATCACCAGGTTGCGTGCGGCCGTGTTCGGGACGTATCCGACCTCCGCGATCGCGGCCTCGATCGCGGCCCGGGCGTGGGCGGAGACATAGCCACCGTTGAGCACCCGGCTCACGGTGCCCCGCGAAACGCCGGCCGCCGCCGCAATGTCATGCACGGTGGCGCGCTTGGCCGGACTGTTACCGCCTCGCTTGGTCGGGCCGGCGGCGGTAGTGGTCCTGGGCGGGCTGGTCGCGCCCTGTTCTGGCGGGCTCGCGGTGGCGCCCTGGGCCGGACTGGTGATGCTCTGCTCGAGCGAATTTGCGGCGGGGCCGTGGGCTCGGCTGGTGGTGTCTTGCTCGAGCGGATCTACCGCGGTGCCTTGGGTGGGGCTGGCGGTGTCTCGCTCGGCAGGGTTGGCGCTGCGGCGTTTGGCGATGCCCCGCCCCGCCGGGTTGGTGGTGTCTCGCCCAGTTGGGTTGGCGGTGTCCCGCTCGGCCGGGTTGGTAGTTTTTTGCCCGGTCGGGTTGGTGGTGTAGCGCTGGGCTGGTTTGGTGGTGCCTTGCCCGGCCAGGTTGGTGGTGTCCCGTTCAGCAGGGTCGGTGGTGCTTTGCTCGGTCGGGTTGGTGGTGTCCCGCTCGGCCGAGTTGGTGGTGCCTTGCGCGGCCGGGCTTGCGGTGACGCGCTCCGCAGGGCTTGCGGTGGCGTTCTCCGCTGGGCTCGCGGTCACGCGCACCGCCGGCCGCCCCGCTGCGGACATGGGGGCTCGCTCGGCCGGTGGCTTGGGCGGCGGACTCACGCCGGTCACTCTATCGGCCGCTCTTGACCATGACAGGCCG